>JABLTO010213801.1_pt1 | contig 47039 bp, 43 predicted proteins | sample 7160091 | NCBI WGS metagenome assembly JABLTO01 (sample SAMN14651225, study PRJNA627086) | human gut metagenome | isolation source: feces | host: Homo sapiens
ATAATATTCAATTACTCCGTCAGAATTTATGCGAAAGCACATATTATCAGCAGTTGATATATAACCTGATATTTCTTTTACCGGATAGAAATACATTCCAACGATAACTAATAAACCCGCTATGATACACAGCCCCAAAATAAGTAATAATTTTTTTACTCCCATATTCGCTCCCCTTTCTAATACGACATTTCTGCTTCCCGAACAACATGCGCTTGTTATTACAACCACATTTGTTCCATATGTTCAAATATACCAAAAATATTATAACACACTATGCTGATTATGTAAATACATACAGCGCAAACAGACGGTTTAATTGCAAATTTGGCTTAAAACACAAAATAGTTCTGCTTCGTCTATCTGTGAGCTGCGGAATATTGTGGATTGTGATATAGAATAAAGCTATGGCAAAGGAAATATTATACTTTTATTCAATTTTAGCAAAAATTTACGGAAAACACTTGAAAATTACCTGTGATAGTAGTATAATTTTAAGCAGAAACATTGTTAAATAATTAACAATATAAAATATTTAGGAGGTACATATTATGGGAAGATTTACATTACCGAGAGATTTATATTACGGTAAAGGTGCATTGGAAAACTTAAAGGATCTTGAGGGTACAAAGGCAATCGTTGTAACAGGCGGAAGCTCAATGAAACGGGGCGGTTTTCTTGCGCAGGTTGAGAGCTACCTCAAGGAAGCAGGCATGCAGGTTGAGCTTTTCGAGGGCGTTGAGCCTGACCCGTCAGTTGAAACCGTTATGAAGGGCGCTGAGGCAATGAGCAAATTTGAGCCCGATTGGATTGTGGCAATCGGTGGAGGCTCACCGATTGACGCGGCAAAGGCTATGTGGGCATTTTATGAATATCCCGACACAACCTTTGAGGCTCTTTGCACACCCTTTAATTTCCCCAAGCTCAGGACAAAAGCAAAGTTTGTGGCTATTCCGTCAACATCAGGCACAGCTACGGAGGTTACGGCGTTTTCGGTTATAACGGACTATGCTAAGGGCGTTAAATATCCCCTGGCGGATTTTGAAATTACTCCCGATATTGCCATTGTTGACCCGGCATTGGTTGAAACGCTGCCGCCAAAGCAGGTTGCCTACACGGGCATGGACGCATTGACCCACGCGATTGAGGCATATGTTTCCACCCTCAACTCACCCTTTACGGACCCCCTTGCCATAAAGGCGATTGAAATGGTACTTGATTATCTGCCCCAGTCTTACGCAGGCGATATGGACGCAAGAGAGCAAATGCACTACGCTCAGTGTCTGGCAGGTCAGGCATTTTCAAATGCGCTTTTGGGTATTGTCCATTCAATGGCTCATAAGACGGGCGCGGCATTCTCAACAGGTCATATTCCTCACGGCTGCGCAAATGCGATTTATCTGCCTTACGTTATAAAGTATAACGCACATGAGCCCGAGGCAATGCGCCGTTATGCCGACATCGCAAGACGCATCGGTCTTGGCGGAACATCGGAAAAGGCACAGGTGAATGCTCTTATCGCAAAAATTGAGGAGTTTAACCGTGTGCTCGGTATTCCTAAGACGATACAGGAATTCGGCGTAAACGAGGACGAGTTTAAGGAAAAGGTTGCAACAATTGCAGAGCTTGCCGTCGGCGACGCCTGCACAGGCTCAAATCCGAGAGCCATTACTCCGGAGCAAATGGAAAAGCTGTTCAACTGCACCTTCTATGGCACGGAAGTAGATTTTTAATAAAACTGCTAATGCAAAACGGCGTAGACCAAAATCTACGCCGTTTTATTGCTTTTGCCTGAGATTTCAATCAGCCCGATAATGTTAGACTAATTTAAGTTTTCGTTTAAAAAGCTCTCAATCTTATCAAAGGGGATTTTTGCGGTGTCGTCATACAAATCAATATGTCTTGCACCTTCAACTACGTACAATTCCTTCGGTTCCTGCGCATTTGCGTAGGCTGTCTCGCTGAACGCCTTTGAATGAGCAATATCGCCTGTTACAAACAATACGGCTCTGGGCGAAATCTTGTCAATGTGGGAGAGGGATGCAAAATTTGACATCGGCATCGAGCTTGTTGTGGTAAAGTCTCCCAGGGCTCTTGGGTGATGACCGCGCTCTAAGCCGTAGAACTCATAAAATTCAGCCTCGTTGCCTGTGAGCTCTGCCGGAACCCGGTCGTCGGGCTCAGCAGGGAAAGACGGGATATACTGCATTTCTCCGCTGTCTGCATCCGCCCAACGCTGTTCGGAAAGAGCGTTGGCGGTGGCTTGCCAGGTGTCGTTATCAGCGTTGTTTCCAAAGCTTGAAATGTCATACATTGCGCTTGTTACAACTGCCTTTATTCTTGTATCAATCTGCGCCGCACTGAGAGCAAATCCGCCGCTTCCGCATATACCTATAGCTCCGATTTTTTCGCGGTCAACATAGCTGAGAGTTCCGAGATAATCAACTCCCGCCGAAAAGTCCTCGGCAAAAATATCGGGAGACGATATGTGACGGGGCTCTCCTCCGCTCTCTCCGTTATACGAAGGGTCAAACGCCAAGGCTATAAAGCCGCGCTGTGCCAGCTCGTTGGCGTACACGCCGGGTCCCTGCTCCTTAACTCCGCCATAGGGAGGTCCTATAACCACCACAGGGTATTTTGTCGATGCGTCTAAGTTTTTAGGGGTGTACAAATCTCCCGACAATTCAATACCATAGCGTGTTCTGTACGTCACCGCCGTCCGCTCCACATTTTCACTAAGGTCAAAAATCCAATAATCCTCTCCTAAATGAGCTGCCGTTGGGTCAACTGTCGTCATGTTTTCTTCCTCCTTATTGATTGTTACTGTTTGTGTTGCATCGTCCCAATCCACGTCAAATCCGAAATTCTCGGAAATAAACCGCAGAGGAACCATTGTTCTGTCATTAATCAGAACAGGCGGGCTGTCAAGCCTTTGCTCTGCTCCGTCTACCGTTGCAAAATCCGTTCCGATTTGCAGAGTCATGTTTTTAGAGGCGGCAGCTCCCGCCGCAGCAATTGTTCCCACGCATAGGGCGCAAGCCGTTAAAAGCGCCACTGCTTTTTTCATTGTACATCTTCCTTTCCTTTTACGTATTATTTATTTTTATATATTAATTTTATTTCAAAGAGAGTGTAACAGTGACGTCGCCGCTGCCCAAGGCTGCTCTGAGCTCCGTTCCCGTCATGTTCTCAACCTTTGCAAGTCTTGTATAGCTCCATGAGTTGTTTCCGTAATGTATGGTAAGCTGATTGCCGCTGTACAGTATAATATCGCCGGGCTCGGTTGTAATCTGCGTATCATTTCTCGGCAAGCTGAAGCCGAATGAACCGACCTTTTCAAAGCCGCCGTAATCGCTCATATCAATAACCACGTCGTGCTCCTTCAAAATTTCTACAAGAGCTGCCGCGCTTTCGTTATCCTCAAGCCTTGCCCGAATTGTATTGCCGTTGGCACGAATATATAAGGTATCGTAATTTTCAGGCTCTGTGGTCTCTGTCGGTGCAGGCGTATTTTCCACAATTTCACCTCCCTCTATCTCTTTTGCGGGACATAAGGGATATATATTTTCCAAATCCCATAAAAACACCTTTACCCTGTCGGCTCCGGGCAGCTTATCGGAAAAATCCACGGTTATTGTCCCGCTTCCTCTTTCCAGCTCTATCCCGGTTAATGCTCCGCCGTCATAAAACGCCGCTATCAGCGTGCTGTTCGGAGGCGCACCCGTTACGGTTGCTGCTGTCCCCTCAATACTAATTGAAGCCGTATACTCAGCCGCCCCGCATGAAGCCGTAAACAACAACGAGAATACGAGCACGAATATAACCGAAACTATCTTTTTCATAATTTTCTCTCCTTGTCCTTGATAATCTGTAGTACTGTTTATTTTTTGCTGAACCTATATCATAAAAATATTCTCAAGGCAATTGCTGCGCCGAATAATATAATCAAGCTTCCGAGAATATAATTTATTTTCCCAAGCCATCCCTCTGTAATTTTAGCTCTGAAAATGCGTATAAGAAATGTTAAGCACAGCCACCAAAAGCAGGTTCCCGCAAATATCCCTGTCACTAAGACTATGCCTGCAATAATACTCGGTATATCGGCAATGTTAAATATCGAAAATGCAAACACAAAGGTTATTATAGTCGCAGGATTGGTTATGGCTATCAAAAAAGACGATGTGAAAAACGACGCCAATTTTCCGGTGCTTGCGGCTTCACTCATTTGAGTTTGTTTTTTTAACACTGTCCCGATACCGATTAAAATTATAAGTACACTGCCGACAAGACTTATTACATTTTGATACCTGAGCATAAAATCAGAAATCAGTGTGACGCCGAAAACGCTTATACAGGAGTAGACCAAATCAGCTGCGGAGCAGCCTATTCCCGAAGCAAGACCCGCTGTCGTTCCGTATTGTATACATCATAGTTAATACTCCTATTGCTCCGACAGGGACACCAAACACTATTCCTATCAATACACCTTTAATTAAGTACGCCACTTTTTTAACTCCTTCTCTTTCTTGTCTATTATTTTAAACCGTGACATTATAAATGTCAAATACTTATATAATATGGCAAGTTATGCCTTTTAAGCATATTATTTTCAATCAAAAAATCCGAGGAAAATAATTCTTCGGATTTTATTTCAAACGCTTTATTTTACCGACTTGCCCATTTCATAGGCTGCCTTTAATATTTCGGTTTTATCCTTGATTTCACCTTTATCGTTCACGCCGCCTCCCTTTACCGTTCCGGCAAGCCGCGATTTTTCGAAACATTCTATCCAGCCCATAATTCCGGCGATTGTAGTATCAAATGTATTTTCTTCATCCTCCGCCGCCGTTGCCAGCAAATATATATCGCGGAAATTGTAATCAGTCGGGAATAGGGGATTTGCACGGTCAAGCATTGTTTTGAGCTGTCCGCTGAGCCCGTAATAATACACAGGGGTTGCAAAAACAATTGCATCCGCATTCTTCATCTTCTCTGCAATAGCAGAGGCGTCATCCTTTATAACGCATTTATATGTGCTTTGGCAGACAAGGCAGCCGCGGCAATAGTTAATATCATTATCGCACAGATAAATCTTTTCCGTTTCGTTTCCGCTCTCCTTTGCTCCTCTGATGAACTCATCTGCCAAAATATCCGAGTTTCCGCCCTTGCGGAAGCTTGACGAAATAACCAGTATTTTTTTCATTTTAAAACTCCTCACTTTCCTAATATTGTTTATTCCTCTATTTTCCGTATAATTTTTGCCGGGACGCCGCCGACAACCGTATTTTCAGCAACGTCCTTTGTAACGACGGCTCCCGCTCCTATAACCGCTCCGTCTCCTACGGTAACACCCGGGAGAATAACGGCGTTTGAACCAATCCACACGTTTTTCCCTATCACAATCGGCGCGGGAATATTATCATGCCTGCTCTCAACCTGCAACCCGTGGTTTATGGTGGCAAGGACTACGTTATGCCCTATCAGCGTTCCGTCCCCTATTGTTATGCCGCCCCAATCCTGAAAATTACAGCAGGAATTTATAAATACCTTTTTGCCGATTGTTATATTCAGTCCGCAATCTGCATAAAAGGGCGGAAACAGCCCAAAGTCCTTATCAACCTCTCTGCCGATCAGCTCCGAAAATATTTTTCGCAGCTCCTGCGGCTCATGATACGCATTGTTTAAGCGGCAAGTTATCTCTATTGCCCGACGGCTCAAGCCATGCATTAGCTTGTGGACGTCGGACCCCGCCTTTACGGTATTTCCGTTTTTCATATATTCCAATAATGCTTTCTCATCCATAATTCTCTCTCCTTAAATATAGCTTTATTTTTTACGTCTGATAGACACAATCTTATTTCCCCAGTCTTCAAGCACCGGATTATTTTCAACCGCCGACAGGAAATCTTCCGAGTAATCAAAATAACCTATTTTGGTAAATTGACCCTCAATTTCTCCGTCACGATAAAAGAGCACAATTCTGTTGTTTTCATCAAAATATACCTCTCCTGCTTTTTCCGATGTTACGGTTTGAGGATCTGTCGGAATTTCATATCGGGTCGGAACCGCATAATATTGCATAATCTCCCAGTTTTCATAGTCGTCATAGTGATATATAGGCAAATCTAAGTTCGCTATACCTGCTGCCTCAACAAGGGTTGCCGCCGTAGGGTTTTCCTCCAAATGGAGTACAAACGCTTTTCCGCCGTAGCCGAAGCTAACCTCCAATTCGGACACATTGTTATCAGACACTTGCGCCTGCGATGGGTTTACATGGTTTTGCTCCGCTGTTTGTGTTTTTCCGCAGCCTGCAAAGACTGCCGCAAGGGACGATACTGCCAAAATCAACACTGTTGCTTTCAATAAACTCTTTTTCATATTACATTTTCCTTTCTTATAAGGCTCTTTTTGCCTGTATTTTTATCTGCTTCTATTTTATTAACAAATCTTACATAAAACCGTACGTGTGTGAGTTTTTTGTCGGCAAGGATCTGTTCCATATTACGTAGCATCTCCGCTTTTATCCTATCTTTATCTGCGCCGTCGGTCGGTTCAATTATCATTTCAAATGAACTCGCACTCGTTTGGCAAAATTGATAATCTACAACGCCTTCAACACAAAACCCTTCAACCGCAAGAGGATGTACAAATTCCCTGCCGCCGTTTAAATCATCGAACCACATTAAGTCCTCATTCCTGCCTACCAGACCTCGCGCAGTTGTAAACGGGAAGCGGTTGTTTTTCAACGGCGGGGTCAGGATAAGTCTGTCGGATATTTTATAGCGGATAAGGGGCTGCACGAAATTATAAAGCGAGGTCAAATACATTGCTCCGTTCTCAACCTCTATGTAATTTAAGTCGTCAAACAAATACATTCCGTCCAACCTGCCGTCCTCAATGCCCAATGCAAGGGATTCGCTCGCGCCGTAAAAATTAAAAACTTCCGTTTTGAACACTCTTTCAAGATATCTCCGCATTGTGTTTCCCAGGGGCTCACCGCAAGACACAATCCGCATAACATCTATATCAACCGCGCTTTTTTCCGCAAGCTCACCGAGAATTTTTATTGCGGACGGGTAACCGACAATCATATCAGGTTTAAAATCGTTTATTTTCTCTATCCATTCACTAAGCGAGGTCTTTATATCAAGAAAAAGCTGTTTAGCTCCCACGCCGTCAATACCGTCTCCCACCGCCATCGCTCCGCCGTATCTGCCGTCGGTAGCGGCAATATATGCTATATGCGGTCTGCCTTTAAGAAATTTCAATATATCCTTCATGCTCATATTCCAAAGAGCGGCGCGTATAATTCCTATAAGCATACTTTGCCACGCGTCATCATCATACAGAAAATATCCGGGCTCCGCGGTAGAACCGGAGGAATGAACAACATGATATTTCCCCTTTAATTTCTTTTTGTCTATCGTTTCTTCCGCATCAAATCTTCTCAAGTCCTTCTGCGATATATCCTTGGCTGTTATTATTTCATCAAAATGCTCGATAAGAACTGATTTGTCTGTTGTGGGAAACGCAGACAGCGGAGCCGAGTCTATATTTGCCTTCGTTATACCCTTTTGCGTAAATGTGCGATGATAATATTCCGAGTTGTCATAAGCATAATTCAGTATTTTACGAAGATTTTTTGATTGCAGGGACTGTATCTTATCCGCCGGCTTTTTTAAATTGTTTTTCATTAAAAACAACTTCCATAACAATCCTAAATAATTCATAATTGTTCACCTACCCTAAAGCTATATCCCTTTGTGTAATCCTCCCGATGATAATACACGGCCTCTCCTCTTGACTGATTAAATACAATACTCCATTCCGTAGACTCAAACTCGTTAAAATTGTCCTTGCTCACGCTGTCAAGAGCATTGCGCATATCTTCCGTATCCTTCGGCGGATTATTCGCAAGAAGTTCTGTCAGAATTTCGTATCTTTCGCGTGACTGCCCTGTGCCGACGCCGTACTTCTCACCCTCTGTAAGATAAAAATTAGTGACGACAGGCGTTTCCACAACCGACATTTCATTATCTATGTATTCCACAACCACGCTTTTTCCCTTATTGTCCGCAATTGCAAAATGCACCATCATTCCCTTAGAGGCGTGCATATCATAGCCGCCAAGCAGGCGTACGGCTTCGTCTGTGTCCGCCGCCTTATCCAAAAGCATACGGATTGCCGTAGTAGTCGTAATATCATCCCTTTCGCTGTTCTGTTCTATACCGTCGCTGTCCTGTATCATATTAACGGATACGCACAGTCCTTTTTCATTCATCCCGTCAAGGGGAGCATACAGAGCGGCAAGGGTCTTTATATTGTCGGGTAATCTATTAACGCTCGGGATAAAATCCATGTTTACAGTCGATATTGAAGCATATCCGTTGTCGGGCTTTGCGCTGACAATCATAGCATTACACTTCTGCCAGTCAAAATTCCGTCCAAACATAGCTTCTCCGCTGTCCGTTACTATTGACAGTGTACTGCAGCCGAATATGTTTTTGAATACGGAACTATCGGAAATATTGCCGTATAGAAATTCAACTACTCCACTGTCCGAATTTGCACCGCCTTGCTGCAGAAATTCATCAAAGCGGTAATCTCCCTCAACGCTGACCGCCGACAATCCGACTTCAAGCTCTTCTATATTCGAATCGGGAATAACCTCTGATATTTGCATGCTATTATTTTCTCCAACCTCCTTCCCGCAGCCGGAAAGCATAAGAACAGCCGCCGTAATAATAATCGGTAAAAGCCTTTTAATATTCATAAATATTCGCACTCATCCTTTCATGTCTTACATATATTCTATATCATTTAGGCAAGAATAGCAAATACTTATATTGTATAAATTTTTATGCTTGACAAGCATAATCTAAAACGCTATACTTATTGTAAATCAAAATTTAGGAGGAGCCTTATGGAATTAAGAGTTTTGCGCTATTTCCTCGCAATTGCACAAAAAGAAAGCATATCAAAAGCCGCCGACAGCCTGCACATTACCCAGCCTACCCTGTCGCGCCAGCTTATGGATTTAGAGGACGAGCTCGGAAAAAAGCTGATTATCCGCAGTAACAAAAAAATTGCTCTGACTGAGGAAGGCTCAATTTTAAGAAAACGTGCTGAGGAGATTTTAAATCTTGTAGATAAAACCGAATCTGAAATTGCTCTGTCTGACAGAGACATAAGCGGCGATGTGTATATAGGCGCAGGCGAAACCGACACGATAAAGCTCATTGCAAAAGCCTCAAAGGCAGTTCAGCAAGAACACCCCGATGTACACTATCACATATTCAGCGGTGACTCTGAGGACGTTATCGAAAAGCTGGACAACGGTATTCTTGATTTTGGTTTGTTATACACCAACGTGGACGCCTCGAAATATGATTATTTTACAATGCCGCTCAAGGATACTTGGGGATTGATTATGCGCCGCGACGCACCTCTTGCCGAAAAAGAATATATTACACCGCAGGATTTAAAAAATGTGCCTATTATTTATTCCCGAAAAGTGCTGCGCGAATCACCTATCGGCAAGTGGATGAAAAAGGATTTTGAAAAACTCAATGTGGTTGCCACATATAATTTGCTTTATAATGCTGCAAAAATGACAGAAGAGGGCCTCGGTTATACATTAAGCTTTGACAAGCTCGTAAATACTTCCGAAAACAGTCCTCTGTGCTTCAGGCCTCTGTATCCACCTGTGGAATCAGAGCTTAAAATAGCGTGGAAGAAGTACTCCGTACTGTCAAAGGCAGCGGCAGCATTTCTGGAAAAGCTAAAAGAAATAATACAATCTGTCTAAAAACATCAAAGGGGGGACGCTGAATTCAGCGCCCCAGACTGTCGAAGAACCCGATTTTGCATTAGGCGCAGATTGGGTTCTCCTTTATTTTTATGAAATTTACAATGAAATCAAGTGATTTGGAACGGGTATTATTGCCCTTCCATTTCCATTTTGCTAATTTTTTTAAATTCATGGCTGCAAACTTAAGCCTTACCCAGTTTCTGACCTGGGCAAGACCTCTGTATGGTGCGTATCTCATTGCGTATTTTTCTTTTGCGTCCGCAAATACTCTCTCTATTTTCTCCTTGTTTTCTTTGCCTTCTTACGATTTTTCAGTTTCTTTTTGAAGGTGTTATCTTTTTTCTTTCCGCTTGTTTTGGGTGTATCATCGTCGTTGGATGTATACTAAAAAAGTAGACAGCAAAAAAGAAATAAAGTATAATAGTAGACAAGGAAGGAGAAATATATATGTCGAGTAAAAACAAGTACACATCGGAATTTAAAAAGTCAATAGTTAACTTGTATAATTCCGGTAAATCCTATTCTCAAATTCATAAGGAATACGGAGTTTCCACAAGTGCTTTATCAAAATGGATTAAGCTATATTCTGAAGTTAAAATTGATGATAATACCATTATTACCGCCCAGCAAATCAAAGACCTTTAGAAACGCAACGCTCAGCTTGAGGAGGAAAATTTAATATTAAAAAAAGCCATTGCAATATTCACTCCACACTCAGACAAAGATTAAACGCTGTTAAAGCTCTCTCCAATCAACATTCTATATCTACTCTGTGCCGGGTATTAAAGGTTAATAGAAGCACCTATTACAAATTTATTAACCATTCTCCCTCTGCAAGAGAACTAGAAAACAGAGCTATCAGAAAATGCATCCTTGAGGTTTATGCAAAGACTGACAAACGTCTTGGTGTACATAAAATAAATCTTTGTCTTAAACGTGATTATTGCATTAATATCAGCGATGGCAGAGTGTACCGTTTGCTGAAAACTATGAAGCTTCCTAAAATGAGTACCGCCAAACCACCTAAGGCAGTTACATCTAAAAGTGATAACGGAGTATGCAAAAATATTCTTGCGCAAAACTTTGATCAGCCTGCTCCCAATTTAGTGTGGGTGTCTGACTTTACCTATATTAGGGTAGGTAGCAGGTTTTATTACTTGTGTGCCATTCTGGATTTATATGCAAGAAAAGTTGTGGCTTACAAGGTATCATCACACATCAATACACAACTTGCTTTGGACACGCTCTATTCGGCGATGTCAATACGCGGCAAAATTTCAGGACTAATTTTCTATACAGACCGGGGTTCACAATTCACATCAAAAGGATTCAGGCAGACGGTAGACTCGCTTAATATTGTGTAGTCTTTTTCCGAAAAAGGACATCCTTATGATAATGCAGTCATGGAATGCTTTTTCAAGTATTTGAAAAAAGAAGAAACAGACAGACGAACATATTCAACGTTAGATGAGCTTAAACTTAGCTTGTTCTCATATATTGAAGGTTTCTACAATTCCGTGCGACCACATTCTCATAATGGAGGTTTATCGCCAAATCAAAAGGAGGACGAGTTCAGAAAAATTTGATTTTTCTCTTTTTATGTCCACTTTATTGACATTGATCCAATATTTGCTCTGTTTGCCATGCAATTCTTCAGGTGCAATACCTAGGGTAAAAATTTTTAATTTTCCACTTGACTTTTAATAGTTAGTCTCTTTCATTACTGTCAGCTCCACTAGCATCGCACTGCATCACAGATATTACAGCATCTTCCTCCTAAGTTCCTCACACGCATTTACTCGTCTTGTCCATTCTTCGCCGAAATACCATGGCTTATCATCACGCTTATAAACCGCCGGAATCCCGGTCAGCAAGCAATTTGAAAATCCGCCCTTATTAACAACGGCATTAGCTCCAACGGTAACATTATTACCCAGTTCCACACTTCCCAGAATCCGGCTACCGGTCGAAACATAAAAGCTATCTCCGATTTTCTTCTCACCGGCTGTGATACAGATGCCTGTGTGGAGTACGGCGTAGTTTCCTATATGATTTCCGGATCCGACAACAATTGTCCCATGATGCGGGATAACCAAACCGTACCCAAAAACATTTGGAGCAATCGTGAAGCCGGTTTTATACCCCATCCTGTCGAGTTTGTACTTATACCAGTACTTGAGTACCCCCCCCGCACAGAAAAATACTCTGATTTTCTGAGGACTTTCAGGTACCTCATTATGTAGTTAGGCATAAGGAAATTCTTAATAGACTGCCCTAAAGAGGGCGTAAAGTAGCCTATATTCATCATCCTGTCCGCCTGAATATAGAAATTTAGTTCTTGTTTCGAATTGATCATAGCTTGTAATCCATCCTCCATCCACAAGCATTATTTCTTTAAGCATTTATCTTCGATGTTCCCCATTAAAAGACTCAAGATAATTCCAACAATTATTACAGCAATATATGTGATTCCGCCCATTAGTGAACCTATTCTGTCTCCCAATATAACCCTAGCGACAGATATAAAGTATATATTAAACAAATAGCATTCCAGTGAAACTTTCCCCACCCTTTTTAATCCTGCGTTCAACCATATCGGAAAATGCTCTATTATAATCGAAATCAGAGCACATAACCCAATTCCAACCAGAGCAAAAAGCAAACATAAACAGCCTGTCCACTTATAATCCGCAACATATAAAGCGGCGCAATCAAAATGCCGATTAACATTATATACAACATTTTAAAACTATTTTCTTTTATAAATCTTCCGGCAAAATCTCCGCAAAGAAACGCTATTGTTGCTCCTGCAACACTTTGGAACCGTACAGGAATACCAATTATTGCGATGAAGGTTACAACCAACACTGCTACAACTACCGAAATCCAAGATTTTTTATGAGTAATACTCGCATAAAACGGATATATAGTATAAATCGGAATTATCCATGCAACATACCATGCTCCTCGTCCTTCCATCCAGAATGAAAAACAAGAAACGTCTTTAATGAACATCAGGAAATCATTCTTTACTGCTACATCTAAAATCAAATTAAACACAACCGAAATTAGAAGGTAAGGCAAAACAACTCGTTGAAATCGTCTCTTATAATAGCGTTTCAAATCCTGCGACCGTTCATATGATTGCCAAAGCCCAACACCGGATAAAAAGGCAAACATCGTAACACCAATACCGCCATATCCAATGATTGAGATTATTGAATCGGGGAAGATACAGGAGAAAAAATCCTGACCGTGCCCTATCAGAATCAAGATGGCGGCAATCCCAAATAGCTCACTTCTATACTGATTGAGTATCCCCCCAAAAATTGCTTCTGGAAATTATTTTATTATTCATATAATTCCTTCCTACTCATCTCCAACGCTGAAGAAACCACAGCGTCCATATCATAATACTTATACTCGCCAAGACGTCCACCAAAGATAACATTAGTTTCGCCTTCTGCTAGTTTTCGATACTCCGCATAAAGCTTCCCGTTCCTCTCATCATTGACTGGATAATAGGGCTCATCTCCTGGTTTCCACTCGGAACTGTACTCACGGCTTATAATCGTTTTCGGCAGATCATTGCCGTTCTCATCCTTGCCAAACTCGAACCACTTGTGCTCAATAACACGAGTCCAAGGCGTCTCACGATCGGTGTAGTTTACGGCAGCATTACCCTGGAAATTCGGTTTGTCTAGTATTTCATTCTCAAATCTCACGGAACGATATTCAAGGTATCCAAGAGAATAATTGAAATATGCATCAATCGGTCCGGTGTAGATGACTTTTCTTGCCAGCTTATCCAACTCTTCTTTATTTTTCAGATAGTCCACACCAAGTTGTACCTCAATGCCGTCCAGCATACGCTCCACCATCTGTGTGTATCCGCCAATCGGAATGCCTTGGTACAGAGCGTTGAAGTAATTGTTATCAAATGTCAGTCTAACAGGTAAACGCTTAATAATAAAGGCAGGTAGTTCCTTACAGTCACGTCCCCATTGCTTTTCGGTATAACCCTTGACGAGCTTCTCGTAAATGTCACGTCCAACAAGACTTATTGCTTGCTCTTCTAGATTCTTCGGCTCTCCTGTAATTTCTTTGCGTTGCTCATCAATCTTCGCTTTTGCCTCTTCCGGAGTCACAACTCCCCACATTTTGTTGAACGTATACATATTAAAAGGCATGGAATAAAGCTCACCTTTATAATTAGCCACAGGAGAATTCGTGAAACGATTAAAAGTCGTGAACTGCTGCAAGTACTCCCAGACTTTCTTGTTATTCGTATGGAAAATATGAGCACCATACTTATGAAAGTTAATACCTTCCACCCTCTCTGTATAAACATTTCCGGCAATATTCGGTCTCTTATCGATAACCAGAACAAGCTTGCCGTGAGCTTTCGCTTGTTGTGCAAATGTAGCTCCGTATAATCCAGAGCCTACTATTAAGTAATCATACATTTATTTTCCCTCCTATTGGAATATGTTAATAGTATAGTTGCCTTAAATACCGAATGCTTTATTTGCAAATTTGTCGATTTTTAATTTTGGGGTAATCACCTTTATTAGAGCATCAAGTAATAATGTTCCAACAACTGTTCCAACAAAGCAGGAAGAGAAATCAATAAGCCAAATTCTATCTTCAATAAGCTTATATAACACTTTCTTTACAAAAAACATCACAATCATGTGTGAAAGATAAATTCCGTATGAATAATCGCCCATCACTGTCAATACATTTTTATTATTTTCGTATTTTGCATTATACTTTGCAAAAAGTAGTGCCAGACTACAAGCATATAAAAAACTTCCAAATTTAATTTGGCTTTGTGCAAAGAGAACAGAGCAACCCCAAATATCAATCAATAGAAGGCTTTCAATTATAGAAACTGCTAATCCAATTAAAACCCAAGCTCCGCTTACTTTCTTTATTATGTTATCAAATTTGCCCTCACTGCAATCCATCCCCAAAATAAAAAAGAATAGCCATGCAGGAAACAATGTCTCGTAAAGCGCCGGCCTTTCATGCACAATTGCATTATATGAATAAACATATATAAGATATACCGGTGTAACGAGATATAACATCTCTCGCCTTTTTAACTTCAATATCCAGGGAGTCAATATCGTGAGCTGTATTAACACAACAATATAATATAGCTGAGTGGACGCTTTACCAGTGAATAAACGCCATAATATATCATATAAACTCATTTCACTTCCCATTATAAGATCAAACAGAAAGTATAAAAGACTCCAACAAATATAGGGTAACAATAAACGTTGTGCTCTGCTCAATAAATATTTCTTTGTATTATTTGTTGCTTTCAGAACATTTGTAAAATATCCAGCCAAGAATATAAAAATCGCTACAGGAAAATTTATAACCTGCCGCAAAATCGTATACAAATTCAAATCAAGCGAGCTGTACCCCCCATTTGCATCTGGGCAATGAATCATAATAACAGCAAGTATACAAATGCCTCGTACCATCTGCCAGAATTGATTTTTAACCGAATTGATGGGCTTGCCTTTTACAATGCTCAATTTACTATCGCCTCCTTTAGATAATTAAACGACTTCGTCCTTTCTATTTTCAATATCTCATTTGCCTTTGAGAAATCACAAGAAAAGTCCATCACTGAAGTAATATCGTTTTCATCATCTATCAATCTTTCTTCAAGGTTGAGCCAATTTAATAAAGCTTTTTTTCTTATATCTTCTTTCCAGTATTTAGCCCCAAGAGAATAAAACGGCTTATTGAAATTTACTGCAAATGCCGTGCCATGAAATGTATCAGTACATACAACTGTAGCATTTGCATATAAGTTCAAAAACTCTTTCGGTCCGGCGTCTACAATATTAATTGCATTTTTCATAGGGAACTCATAATATGGTGCAACCACTACAATTGTGAAATTATGGTTTTTAGCAAAAACTTTCAAGGCACTTTCCCAGTTCTTTTCTGCGGTATGATTGCGCAACGAATACAACAGAACATATGGCATTTTTATTAGAGGTTCGCTATCAGCATAAGTAACCCATTCACCTGAATCAATCAAAAGCGTTGGATCAAGAACCAATGTAACAGGTTTTCCCGTTACTTCAGCGATAATATCTGCTCCCACCTTTTCCCTTGTTGACAAACACATATATTCAGACAAATATGATGCATACTTCGATAAATCCTTTACACCCATAGATGCAATACTTGATGCATATGATATTTTAGGCTTTTGAGTAAAGCCAAGATAGTAGGCTAACACTGCATCTTCACCGGCCATCTTGATTTCAGGAACTTTTTCAGACCAAATCTGATCGCTCCCTGAAATAAATAGATCATAGTCATTAGAAATTCCATTCAAGCTCTCGTAGATCAAGAATCTTTGCGATGAGAGAATCATATTATTTTTTATAAACTCGCAAAATCTTTCCTTACGCACCAAACGCTTGTTTTTTTGAATTTTAAATCCCAATGCCAGAATTTTATCTTTTATTCGAGAGCGATTTCTACTGCAATATATCTCATCATACTGGTCATAAGTCTTAGGTCGATAGTCAATAATTGTACTTTGAAAACCAAGTTTCTGAATCGCCAATTGCGTAGCCAATGCTTGTAGAACCGTTCCATGATTCAATGAAGCGTGAAATGTTATTATCCCAATTCTTTTATTCATGCAAAGCACCTCTCTTTATTTTATACAGCTTTCTCAAACACCTATTGAAGAACAAGTTAATACTCTTTTTTATTCTAACTGTTCTCGTTGACCTTAATACCAACTTTTGAAAGGTTACTTTGCCGAGCTTCTCAAAGAAATACTTTCTTTTGGGATTATATGGCATAGGAGCTGTAAGCACATGATTATTTCGGGCAGCTTCATCATATGAACGTTCATACACTATGCAATCTTTTCTAATTTTCTCAAACAATTCCACGCCCTTCCCGGTATTAACAAAAACAGCACTTATACCTTTCCCTTGAGCTTCACGAACTATATCGGGATCATCCATCCCCCAGAAATCGGCTATAGTGATATCCGAAACGCGGTCTTTCCCGGAATAATGACAATTATAACAGGACATTCGCAAGGAAAGATTATTATTGAAAGCATTCATAAACGCATCATCTCTTGATTGTGCTATGTAAGGGCTTTTGTTTTTAAATTCAACCTTCATGATGACCCACCCCCCCCATTCTTTTCTTTGTTTCTAAATTGAATTTCTATTGCAGTATCTCCATATGTCTTTTCCAGATCTTCTATGTACGAATGAACAACCTTTCTACTTGTAACACCATGGCAAAGGACATCAACAGTGTAAAGTTTGTCAGTATTAATTCCAGATAAATATTGCTTCAAAGCTACAACTTGACATGCAGTACCAGTAAACAAAACATATTGTCCTACATTTAATCGTTGCTTTATTTCAGAAAACACATCAAGACAATCCGATTGAAAATACTTACTTTTCTTAAGTTTTTCCAAATCATCAATGTTATCCACACAAATATGCCTTAGCACTAATTTCTCAAAGTCAAGAGATACCCCGGCTACAATTCCACCTTGGTTGATGATATAGGTAGCAATAACTCCAAAAATGCCTCCAGATGACGAAGTCATTCTAACCGTATCATCCTTTGCCCATGCCGCATATACATTTGTGACAGAATTCTTCTCGACGTTATTTATTGAAGGACATACACGACGGCACATGCCACAGTCTACACACAATTCAGAAGAAATATGTGGATATCTAAATCCTTCATTATTCTCAACTATACTAATACATTGTTTTGGACATTTTATTGAACAAAGACCACAACCTGTACATTGTTCATTGTCACATATCTCCTTCATGAGCAAGTCTCCTATAGTAATATAGTTACTTAAGCAAGAAAGCAAAGCAACTATGATTTATTTTATTTCTAAATTTTTCAGGAAGAATAAGCGCTAGAACTCTACTCTCCTTCGTTATTTTGAGCATGACAGCGTAAACTACACTAGCAACAGTCACTTTAACAACGAGAGATAATAGCAGATTATCTAGTGTAGGAACAAAAGACAGTGCTAAATAAAGAGCAACAAAAATAATGGCATCCGGAATGTAAATTTTAGTAAGATTCCAAAAAGAATCCTCAAAGCAGAAATGAGCAAGGAAAAATTGGCTCTTGATAAAATTCACCCCAAAGCCAATCGAATAACACAATGCAAGCATCTCAATATTGCCAAAGCCAACACCTACAAGAATCCCGACAACAGTAATTATTGAGCCGATAATTCCCGCCCAGAACATTTCCTTTGTCCTATTTACACTTTGAAAAATACTTCCAGAAATTCCGCCCACAATTTGGAAAAATAGTGCGGCAGAAAGATAATGAAAACAAGTAACGCTTCCTTCCCACTGACTTCCAAAAAATATTAATACTACCTCTCTCGATGCAAAGAAACAAACAGCACTTATATAAACAGCGATAACAGACAATAATTTAGCCAATTTGTTATACTGCATTTCTACATATTTGACGTCATTCTGATGGTCAGATAAAATTGGTTGCATTGATGGGCTAATAACATTAGTAAGATTATCTACTGGGTATCGCATCAACTTATATGCCTTGTCGTAATATCCCAATGCAACATCGCCAAAACAATACCCAGATAATAAGTTGTCCAAATTACGCGAAAAATAGTTTACAAAATTAAAAGCAAACTGATAAAACGTATATCCCCAAATCATTTTAATGCCTGTCCTAGCATATCTAAAGCTTGGATGCACACCTGTAGATTTAATGTTCCAAACTAAAATCAAAAAACTTGAAAGGAAGGACTGTGCTACAATTGCATAATATTTACCACCCAATAAAGCAACAATTAATGCCCCAACGCTACTCAAAATAGCTGTTGTTATTGTTCGAAATGCATTAACAACAAATTTCTTATTTCTCATCAGTATTGCGTTAGGAACCATATTCATAGCATTTAAAGCTAAAGTAACGCCCAGTATTGGGCCAACCGTAAAATAGGCCGTATTATTATATACCCGAACCAAAATCAATGAAAATGCAGAAAATGACAAGGCAAGAACACAACCCAGCACTATCGTGAATGAAAAAATGCCGTTCAAATTATTTGTATCCAACTCTTTTTTCTGAACAACGGCCGTTCCGATTCCCATATCACTAAATAGTGTAAAAAAATTCGTAAAAACAGTCACCACAGCTACTATCCCATAGTCTTCTGGAGACAATATTCTGGCTAAAACAGCACTGAAAAACAAACTTGTTACTACCGTAGAATACTTTGCAACAGCATTAATAATTGTTGCAGACTTAAGCCCCCATGTCCTATTGTCGAGCTTATTGATTATATCATTCTTCTTCATTTACACGACCCCGTTAAAATTTCAGTCTATCATCAAAAGCATCTGTGTCATAGTTCTTCGTCTTATAATCCTTGACTGCTCTATAAACTAACATCGCCTTATCTTTATCTCTTTTGCAGTGAATCCCCAGCAAAAGCTTTAAAAATAGTCGTTGGTAGCTACGCAGCATTTCGTCAAGTTTCCCTGTATTATAATTTTTATACGTAGCCATATTGATAAGCTGATTCCTAATCTTATAATAAAAAAACTTAATTCTATTAGAATTAGTTTCATTTTGGAGTGAAATAGCTTTTGCTAATCCTCTCTTATGTGTAACCACGCTATTTCCAACAAAATATGCAGGTCCATAAAATGTGGTTAATCTGAGCGTATACTCCGTGTCATCTCCCCAAATAAAATAGAACGCGAGCGGAACGCCACAATTGCAAATTGCATCAGCATTTATTAGAAGCGAAACAAATGTTGCGTTTTGTATTCTCACCATCCCATCCTTCAAATGATCATACCAGCATGGATAATCACTTTCAGATAAACGAACGTCCAATTCGGGAATATTCATATACTCCCCGTTCACTCCGTAAACTGCACTAGCCCAAAAGCTTGTTTCATGAGGAGTGATTTTTGTAGCTTTAATCAGTTCCTCTAATGCGGTTTTAGTAGGAATAGTATCATCATCCATAATCCACACATAGTCGGGCTTCAATTCCATTGCCCTTTTCATGCCAAAGCTAAAGCCTCCGGCACCACCGGTATTCTCCTTCATTTGCTCATAAACCACGGAGGGATTATCTATGAAACCATTCTCAGATAGCGCTTCATATGTATGATCCGTACTAGCATTGTCTACTATAAGTATGGTTGAAACAGATGTACTTTGGTTCAAAAGAGCGTTAACACATTCAAGAAGCAGTACTTTTCGATTATAAGTAACTACAAGCGCAACAACATTCATTATACCAACCTCATTTCTTGAATTCTTCCTTCTTCATTAGCCACCAACGATATAAATTTGGCATAGATGCCTTAATGTCATCTTTAAAGGATATTTCTTCATATTTCTTCAAATTCTCTTTTGCGTTTTTTATATCTTCTTTTGTTCCTGACATCAGAGCAAGTTCAAAAAGTAGCCTGTATTGATGTGAAAAAAATTTTTTCCTTTCATGTTCATCCAACCGTTCAACTAAATAATCATATTTTTTAAAGGCTTTTTCTCTAACCTGCTTATATTTCCTATAATCGGGAATGTTTCTTTGTTTACAGTTTTTCTCAACAAGGACCTGATCTACTGCAAGAACTTTGAACCGATCTGCTATTCTTAGCATAAATTCTACATCTTGATACCTTATAAAACCTTCATCAAATCCGTTTACAGCTTTTACAGCATCTGCAGATAAAAACAAATTACTTCCTGTTCCTAAAAGTCCCTCAAACATCAAAAGTTCTTTCCATATATGTCCTGTTATTTCCGCCTTTACGACATACTCTCTTTGCTCATATCTTCCTCTTATAAGAGCTGATGTATAGACCGCTTCATATTCTTCATTTTCTTCCAAATTATTAACGCATATAGATAGTCTATCTGGTAAATATACATCATCATCATCTAAAAAAGCTATATACTTTCCTTTTGCATGTGCAATACCTGTATTCCTTGCAGCAGAACCATTTCTATTGTGTGTATGTTTAATATACAATACAGAGTTTTTATTATACTTTGACATGATTGTTTCAGCTTTAGCCCTTCCTACCGTATCAGGATTATTGTCGTCAACAACAATTATCTCATAACAAGAGTATGTTTGATTTAGAACCGACTCCACCGCATCAGAAAGAGAATCTGATGTATTATATGTTGTTATAATAACCGAAACCATCGGTTCCACAGTATTAGAATTCATACTTATCCCATCCCTTTATAATAATCATTTCTCTTTCAAGTCATATTTGCATCTGAGTCCAGATATTCAAAATTGTTTACAATATACTCCTCATCGGCACTTTTTTCAAAATTATGCATACATATCAATACGAAGGAACAGCACATAACTGCAAACGATGACTGCGCAAGCACTGTATTGAAGTATACCAACAGCAATATCAGATACTGCAAGCCAGAGCTTCTGTTTTTATATGCCATATATAGAAACGGTACAACCGTAATTCCTGTCGTAACCAGTCCCTTTGAGGCTATCATTGCACAGAAGCCGTTGCCTGTACCGAATCCACTGTAGAATTCCGTGCTTACTGCATCTGAAACAAAATTCGAGCCAAGTCCAAAAAACGGATTACTCTTTAACGCTTCCAACATCAGCCCAACGATATACAGCCTTGCTCCGCCAGACGAATTGTAGTTGATCGCTGATGTTGTAAGATTGGTTTCAAATATCTTACTTAAAACATATGTGCTGACCAAGGAATCATCCCCGTTTGTGATATAGTCAATCGCAAACGCAATTATAAATATGCCACAGACAGTGGCAATGCGCTTTTGCATTCTCGATTTCCCTTTCAAAAGGAGCATGCCAATAAGGATAAACGCCAAGTTCAGATATCCTGTCGTTGAGCCGCTTGTAATCACAGTGGCAATTAAGACGATAAGGGAGAAATTGTATGCCTTGCTGCTTAGTTTGATTCTGTCCCTCGCAAACAGCAAAAGGTATAGGGCTGTATTTAAGACAATCTGATACACACCCGGCTCATAAAAGATCCCGTAGTTCCTATCATCCTTAGTGAACGAATACAGCGGATTGACGTAATGTCCACGTCCCCAGGAATAATAAGTAAATAACCTTGTAAGCACATTTTTACCAACAATCAGGGATGTAAAATAGAAAGCAAGGCTGATCGCCGCTAAAACTGTGACAATCTGCACGAATAGTTTCAAAGCTCTTTCCCTGTCCATCTGATAAGCCACCCACACAGTTAAAATATTGATATCCAGTATGAAAGCAGTCTTAATGTTTAATCCGGTGGACAAGCCGATTCCATTCATGAATGCCGACAGGAAGTAGCAGACCACTGTCGCCATGCAATATACTAGGAACCACTTAGGTATCCCGTCAAGGTATATACCGGCTATCAGCAGGACGAACAGGGCAACAGCGGACAAAGCGACATAACTCTCCTGGAAATTCACGCTCCAATAAACTGCGCCGTGCATCACTACCATGAGCAACACCAATATAAATTGTGATAGTTTAAATATGTTTATAGTTGTGCTTATTTTCATCCATCATATCCCTAACCATTTCAAATTCTATAGTTTCTTTAAAAACACCGCCAGATTCCCAGCCCAAATCTCATTTTCAGACACATCTCTTGTAACGACCGATCCTGCTCCAATGACGCTATGTTTGCCAATATGCACGCCCTTTAAAGTGTAGCATCCTACTCCAATAAAAACTTGGTTGCAACTCCACTACCTCCCAGGAGTTATAAATGATTTCTATAGAATACCAAAAATGCACAATGCAATCATTTATATAATTCCTTTATTTGACATCATCCTTTATTTCCGTCTATTTTTTATATAGACCTCTATATCTCGAGCTTTTACCTGACCCAAAACAGCAATTATCAACTTCTTTGCCTTTAGCAAAATTGGCCGAGCAACATTTACATATAACTTGTTATTAGCTCTTTTCCTTTCTTTTTCTGACCACCAGCTGCCCCTAAAGTAATGCACTCCAACAGACTCAGCCTTGAATTCATCAGGATTTGAAGAACCATAGAACACGGTTCTTCTTTCCACAAGAACATCCTTTACATATTCCGGCGGTTCCTTTTTCATACCTGCTTCTGACAGGAAATCTGTTATAATTATAGAATTTGGGATCATGTTCAGTTCGCCATTCACAATTCCGTACTTGTCATAATAATCCAGCATCTTCTGGGCAAGCCAATGATCCTTTTCCATTCCTATAATTGCAGTTCCTATAATGGATTCTCTCTCAAGTCCAATGAAAGCTTTATTGTCCAGAAATTTATCCAGCGATCTCTTTAATTCGTAGTCCGTATCGAGGTATACCCCCCCCACGTTTCTCAGAGCGTACATTCTTACATAGTCGCTTACAAAGGCATACTTTTTATTTCCATAAGCCATTTTTGTGAAATTGAATTCATTCACCGGGAAATTATGCTCATCCCATCTAATAATCTTCCAGTCCGGATGCAATTTTGACCATGAAGAAATACACATCTTTTCTTTCTCGGATAATTCACCGCTGCCAAACCAGCAATAGTGTATTGTTTTTTCTATCATTTCATTACCTGACCTTCTTTCAAATTGTACAGTTCATCTATAACTGCCTCATATTTTTTCTCAAAACAAAATGCATTGGCACGTACTATCGCATTTTTAGACATCTCTGTCAGCTTTTCCGGGTTATCCTTTAAACTGATAATCTCCTTACAAATTTGACCTGCCATTTTGTCAACCATGTCCGGTTTTATTTTGACACAACTTTCATCATCCATCAGGATATGAGGTCCACCAGTATCGATTCCCACTACAGGAAGTCCGGCACTCAATGCTTCGAGAATGACCATACAGCCAGAATCATGAAGAGAGCAGTTCAAAAGTAAATCAGCTTCAGCATAGAGCGCACGCATCTCGTCAAAGGACACGCTTCCCAAATATTCAATATTTGAATGTTTGCTTACAATAGACCTGTAACGTTCGACCCTTTCACGAGTACCTGCTCCCACTATTTTTAATTTTATTTGATCGTCCATATCAGCTAACAGTTTGAAAACCTCAATTGCTATATCAATTCCCTTCCAGTACAACATTCTTGCAGAGAGCAGAACTGTAAATCCTTCTTTATATGCATATTTTCTTTCCATCCCGACTTCCTTAACGCCGATACTCTGCATCAAAGAAACCTTACTTCTATACTTTGCCGGAATAAGTTGTCTTGTCTCCTCCGTAGTCGCAAAAATAATCTTTGCTTTCCGAAAAGCCCGTCTTGTCGAAGGCATATACATGGACGTATCCGCGAGCAGTTTCCGGACGCTCTCTGCAAGTCTATCGTGTCTTGTCATCTGCAAATCCACAACAGAAGGAATCCGCTCTCCGCCTCCTACCGGGCCGTATATAAACGGAACTCCCGCCTTATAAAGATGAGATGGAAAAACGCAAGTAGCCCATGTTACATGATGAACGAACGCAATATCGTTTTTGCTGCAGATCTCCTTTGCAGCATTTCCAACACGTCTTTGCCAAATAATATATTTAAATCTCTGATTGAGTTTTCTAAAGCTATTTAACGGAAGCGGCACAAACACGAATTCGGCTTTCGCCATTTCGGACTGATTCCCGTCTATATATTTTTCAATGTCATTCCTATACCGTTCCATCGTGATGACAAACACTTTGGAAATCCGACTGTTATGAACCGCTGACATAATCCAGTTCCATCCCAGACCTGCTTCCGAACCGTGATCCGGACTGCATTCGTATGCGGAGATTACTATTTGAAGTTTCCTTTCCTTATCCATTTGCGATCTCCTCATAGATTCTCATCAAGCCTTCCGCATTACATTCTGCATCATGCGTAACTCTCGCATGCTTCTGAGCTTCCTTGCCAATCATCTCAGCCTTTTCCTTTTGTGAGAAGACCTTCATGATATAGAACGACAGCAAATCAGCCGAGTCCGCCGGATAAACATAACCTTCCTTATTATGGACAATCAAGTCCGAAACTCCGCCGACATCAGATGTCACACACGGCATGCCAAGCAACATTGCCTCTCCAAGAGAATTTGGAGAATTCTCGATAGAAGAAGTAGCAACATACACATTTGCTTTCAGCATCTGTTCTTTCATTTGCTGTTCATTCTGGAGACCAAGAAATTCTATATGGTCAGCCAGGCCACTTTCAGTCACCTGCCTCCTAATATACAAACCATAGGAATTTCCTTTAATCCAATTGCCATTCATAATCTTTGGGCCAGCAACACAGATCTTAATATCAGAATAAAACTTTTTTACTATTTCAGCGGCCTCAACGACTTTATGGAATCCCTTTAAGATGGTACCCGCCTGGCTCACAAACACCGTGTGTTTATCACAACCTGTATATTTCCATTCACCTGAATAAAATGATTTTCTGAGTGTTTCATTCGATTTGTGATATTTTATGTCCGGATTGATGGCAACACAGTTGATATAATCCCAGCTCGTCCTTCCAAGTACATGGTGCAGAAGTTTTATCGTCTCTATCTCATATTTGCCTCTGCGGACGAAAGCTCTGTATCCGTCATCAGCTCCTCCGGAAATAATCCATTCCTTTACCGTTTTACGGAGCTTCACATCTCTCGGCAGATTTCCATAAAAATGGTGCGCATAAACACTTACCATTCCCTGAATAGAAGCCATCGCTTTATCTAAGCAACCAACATCCTCAGCTGCTTTCGCCATTGCATATGAATATTGGAATTCTGTTCCGTGAATATGGATAACATCCGGCTTTTCTTTTTTCAGGATATCCACAAACACGGATTTCATAGGATCTATACTGCAAAGTCCTAACCTGTTTTTCTTTGCATCAACAGGAAAGCCATAAAACGATATGCTTTCTCGCGATCCTGATACCGGCTCTTTTTTTTCAAACTCCGGGTAACATAAAACAATCTCGTTGTCCCCATTTTCCATCATTGTTTGTAGCAAGCCGCTAAGCCACCCGCCTCCGAAGAAGTTTGCCTTTATCCCTAGGATTTCATCTATAATTGGAAGTCTTAAATTTGTAAGCCATAAAATCTTCATATTTTCTCACTCGCTCTTGACTTATTCTCATGAACCCATGTTATAAACTGCATCTGAATCGTCAGCTTACTCGTGATGCCTTTACGCATGTTTCCATACCTAAATCAATCATTCTCACGTATATAATGTGCCGAATTCCCTGCCCAGATCTGATTGTCATCTATGTCTGATGTAACAATGCTTCCGGCACCGATGACACAATTTTTACCTATATGACAGCCTTTCAAAATAATACTTCCGGCGGCAATAAATGTTCCGTCTCCGATAACTATTTCCTTGCATTGAACATCTGACTGGTTTTCCATCCTTTTTCTTGAAGTGCTTTTGCCATGAACAATATACGGTTTGAACCTGCATCTCCATGTGGAAATCCGCGGTCTGCACAGATAAATAATCGCTTGTTCTCAATCATAGCCCTTCCAACGCTCCTAAAATATTTTTTCTCACTCTGTCTTCCGTGTAGTTCTCTTTCACTCGGTCATAAACCGCTTTAGAGTATTCACACCATGTGCCGTCATGTAAAACATTCAGAACAACGTCAGCAAACGCCTTAGCTTCTATCTTCTCCACCACAAGTTCTCTGTTTCCTACTATACTTGCATTGAATCCGGCTATACTCACAACAGGCACAACTCCAAATGTCATAGCTTCGGTCAGTGAATTTGAGTGGCCTTCCATCTTCTCCTGAGAGGGAAACACAAAGAAATGTGCTTTCTGTAACTCAGCACTGATTGTTTCAAACGGCTGCTGACCGAGGAATCTCACTTCGTCATAGTTTAGATTCGATGCCTTCATTACGTAATCCAGTTTAGCTTTGTATTCCTCCGTGTATCCGCCAATCACCGTCACATGAACGGAATAGCCATTTCCCTTGACAATAGCCGCCGTGTTTAAAACCACATCAACATTCTTTGATTCGGAAACCCGGCCGAAGTAAAGAATTCTGACGGTATCAAATGGTCTGTTTCCCACATATGGCTTCAGACTTCTGTTAAGGACATAATTTGGTGTGTAAACTACATCTTTACCGTATTTTTCTTTAATAAACTCAACATACTCTAAGCCCTGAGCAAAAATCACATCTGCTCTCAACAAAACGCTATCCATGAGCCTTTTATATAATTCGCCTTTTTCCCGATATGCTTTGACAAGGCGACCGTTTCTCGCTTCATAAACCGTCTTATAGTTTCTTCCTGCCTTACTTAATATCAGTTTTTCCAACGGAAGGTTTTTTTCATAAAATCCAACTACATAAAGGATGGCGTTTGGATTGCTTTTAAAAAGCTTTTTTACAGAAGACACCGCTTTTAACGCCGCCTTTAAATATGCAAAAGCTCCTCCGTTCATAGTTGCCTTGTCTACCGTTATAACTTCATACCCCGCATTGGTGAGGATTTCTCTGGTTCTTCTGCAGCCCTTTTCTCCGCCGCCAAGTTTATGATCCGGAACACCTTTTCCTATAGGAGCATAGAAAATAATTTTCTTTTTGTTCATAAACTTTTACTTCCCTCTCAAAAACGCATTCCAGATAAAGCTCCAATTCGTATGCCAGTACCGATTAAACAATCTTCTCGGATCCTGTATAAGTCGATACACCCACTCCAGATTACTCTTCTGCATCCACTCAGGTGCTCTCTCGATGTTCCCCGCAAAATAGTCAAAGCCGGCACCAATGCCTACCATAAAACCTTTGACCTTACCTTGATGAGCTGCCATCCAGTTTTCCTGCTTTGGAGCGCCAAGACCAATCCATAGAAAATCCGGATTAGCCTCGTTTATCCTTCCAACTATTACTGCATCTTCTTCTGCTGTCATTGGCCTGAATGGCGGACTGTACATGCCGGCTATTTTGATTCCCGGATATGATTCGTTTAGTACTTTATGAAGTTTCTCAAGTGTCTCTTCCGTGCTACCATAAAAGTAGTGGCTGTACCCTTTTTCCACGGATACTTTCAAAATCTCTCCCATGTAGGAGGGTCCTGTAGTTCTGCTCATCTTTTTGTGTCCGCGTTTTCTGCCTACACTTGATAACGGCCCACCATCGGGAATAGCCATAATTCCGCCGTTCTGGACAGCTCTATACTTCTTATCCTCGAATGCCGTCACAGTCGTATGAACATTTGCAACACATAGATAGTCGCCGGAAAGCTCCTTTATATTTTTATATGTAAAGTCGAGCAGCCAGTTCATATCTATTGCTGCCATATTCACACCCATAATGTTGCAGGTGGGAATCTGCGACTTGTCTACTTTGTGCTTGAAATCATTCTGCATTGGTCGCAACTCCTCCTGTTTTTCTTTATCCTTCGCTATCCCTATAATCATCCTCTTGCCCGCCACTTTCATGTCACATAGGTTTCAACCCGTTCAAACGGACTATCAATCACGACTGAACAAATCGCGTGTGTAAACCTTCTCTTTCACATCATCCAGACACTTGTCATAACGGTTAGCGATAATAGCCTGTGATTTCTCTTTAAACTGAACCAAATCATTAACAACCTTACTCCCGAAGAAGGTCTCGCCGTCTTTGAGAGTCGGTTCGTAAATGATTACTGTAGCTCCCTTAGCCTTAATTCGTTTCATAACGCCCTGGATCGAGCTTTGGCGGAAGTTATCGCTGTTACTCTTCATAGTTAAGCGATACACTCCGATAACAACCTCTTTCTCCTTACCTATATTCCACTCATCATTTGCCCCATAAGCTCCGGCAATCTCCAGAACACGGTCAGCTATAAAATCCTTTCTGGTTCTGTTGCTCTCAACAATTGCTTCAATCAAATTTTCGGGTACATCCGCATAATTCGCCAGAAGCTGCTTAGTATCTTTTGGCAGACAGTAGCCGCCATAGCCGAAAGACGGATTGTTATAATGTGTGCCGATACGCGGATCGAGGCATACGCCGTTTATGATCTGTTGAGTGTTCAGCCCCTTCATCTCAGCGTAGGTATCAAGTTCATTGAAGTAGGAGACGCGGAGAGCCAAGTATGTATTGGCGAAAAGTTTCACCGCTTCTGCTTCTGTAAAGCCCATAAAGAGCGTGTCGATATTTTCTTTCACAGACCCTTCCCGGAGTAATTCCGCAAAGGTATGTGCCGCCTTAACAAGACGAGCATTTTCCACATCCGTGCCGACAATTATGCGGGAAGGGAAGAGGTTCGGCTTTACTGTCTTTGGATTTATAATGGCGGCATCGACGCGCAAAATGCTCATTTTCTGAGCGATAAATCTCAGAATGAGCTTCATTTTCCGAAAAATTCATCAATTTTCTCATTTTAGGCAAAAATAAAAAGACCGCCAGTTTTACAACCAACGGTCAAAAGGGTCTATGGGACTGAAAAGTTCATTTTTTCCATCAGAAATGATAATATCATTCTTTTCGCTTTATAATGCGAATGATAATATCATCCTCAGACGGGAGACTTTATCCCCGACAGAAATGTTCAATTCATAGTAAAATGGTTCAGGAAGATAAGTTACCCACAGCCATGCCATTCTTCCCGCACTCATTTTTCGTTTATCTCAAAAGCTTTATGCAGGTCAAAGGACACAGCAAAGGAGCCAGGATAACCCATTCCCGGTATTCTGTAAGTCATATCAGGATTCCATCGACAGCTTCGATACAGAAGCCTGACAAGATCCTTGCTGCTCACATCGCAGGTTTCCCGTTTGATGATCCTCGGAAGCTTATGAGCCCCCGGATCGTCAATCCCGCAACGTTGGATAGCCAGCATCTTTTTCCCCGGATTAAAAAGGAACCGGTAGAACTCTGGATATCCCATAATTTCCAGCGTGGCTCTGTAAAGCGCAATTCGCCCACTGCCAAGATTGAATGAAATTCCTGGCTGCCTTACATCCCAGTATGTGTTCTTCTCATCGCCCATTCTACCACCTTCCTTAAAGGGCGCACTTGTCCCCTGTGATCACCATTCCGAAGCGCATAATCCTCAATCACCTGCATCCGGCACGGCAAGCGTCCGCTGGCCTTGTTCCTCTCTGCATCTGTCCAGCGATCCTGTCAGCATCCCCACGGAAACATAGCCGTCCATATGGTGGAAGGCAGTTTCCTCCCTATGCCGCTCTACCGATACGCCGAATGTATTTGCAATATCGTCCGGATAATATCCTTTACGGGTATTTGTTTCCGGCTGCTTCTCTTCCTGAACAGTTGCTGGTTCTGGCGTCTCTATGTTGTCCGTTTTCTTTTTCCTCTTTTTCTCAAGGAAAACCTCCGGGACATTCAGGTCAAACACATAAAGCGTTTTTCCTTCAAACTGGATTCGATATCCGAGAATCTTATACCGGCAGCCTTCTTCCCAGCCCATCTCACGGTAGATCAGCTCAGAGAAGGGCCGTCCCATCATCTTTCTGCTTTTTCGCTTATCCGGCTTTGCTACACACCAACGGAGCGCATCTTTGTCGTTTTCGTCACACCCCTGCACGACAATGCGCTTTAATTCCTTATTAAACATCATATGGATATATACAACGTCCTCCATGCCATTAATGCAGGCCGTGTTAAAGGTCACACTATCCTTGCGGATAGTAATGGCGGGATCCCTCAGATGGGCGAATAATTCTTTGCGCACGACCTGGTATCCGTCATAAGAGAACTCATTTTCCAACTCAGCGGTCCTTTGCGCTACGGCGGATTCATGTTCCGCGTCTATGTTCTGAAGTTCATTCATTTAACGTCCATCCTTCCATTATTTTCTCCGTTTCCTGCATCATCACCTGCAGCTTCTCCACAGTGAACACATCGTCCCCATCTAATTCCCTGGCGGGGCGCAGCACATCCCATTCCTTCGCGTAATGTTCCTGTGTGAGCATCTGTATGCCGGAAAGTGATGAGGCCGGCCTTCCAAAAGAATTCTCCCATTCCTCTGGAAATACCAGCATTCTTTTCTTAATCACGACTTCCGTAACGTCGGCATTCTCTTCCGGTTCATCCGCTTCCTGCGGAGGAAGCACGATCTCTTCCACCTTGATCATTTCCGGCTCATCAAGCTGGAACAGCATCAGCTTATCCTCCCCATTTTGGATAAACTCTCCCCGGAACCGGTATTTCACCCCATCTTCCCAGTTCATGATGTCAAACAAAGTCCTGGCAAGTCCCCTGCAGGAAACCTGGCTGACATACCATCTGGATTCCCTTAACTTTCCCCAATGAATCGCATTCGGATTTTCTTTTTCACATGGCCGTATGGCAATACAGCGGTTCACGGAGTTGAGCAGCAGCTCCACATATTCCACATCCTGAAATTTCTTCAGGCAGGCTGTATTAAAACGCATCTTCCCATTTGAAATGGTCAGTGCGGGATTCTGTATGGTTGAGAAGAACTGTGCCCGGACAATCTCATATCCGGAAAGGTCAAGCCGTGCAGCGTCTGCTGCTTCCTGCGCCATCTCTGCTTTTGTTCCCATACAGCTTTCAGACGCTGTACGGTATTCCTCCGGAGAAAACCCGGTCCAGTCCTTATCAATTGGCACATACCCTTTGAGGATGCCGTCATCCACAACGCTCAAGACCGGAAGGGACCGGTTCTTGGCGCAATACCACCGGAATGCCTGCAGGTGGCTGGCTGCGCGGAATACATCCCTGGATACGATTGCTTCATGATGATCACGCAGCCGGTACTGGTTCCGGTCATTGTTGTTTTTCCTGGATTTATGATCCAGGAAGCTGGGGGTCCAGGTCTTTCTGGCAAGAACATCTCCACAATGGCGCTCATTCTGGAGGACGCTGCGGATGGACCCTGCTGTCCACTTCGTATTCCCCAGCTTGGTCTTTCGCCCATACTCCGTTAATAGCCCCGCAATGTCATTACAGGAGAAACCATTCAGATAAAGGTAAAAGATCACCTTTACCGTTTCCGCCTCCTCGCCATTGATCACCAGGTTTCCATCCTCATCCTTGTCAAAGCCCAACAGCTCCGGGGTGAGGAAGATGCCTCTTGAAAAGCGGTGCTCAATCGATATGTTCATGATCTCGCTCTTGGTATGGGATTCTTCCTGGGCGGCAGCCGAAAGGACTGTCAGGATCATTTCGCTGGTCTGGTTTAAAGTATAAAGGTTCTCCGTTTCAAACAGGACTCCGACAGGATTGCTCCGTTGCGCCAGTTTCCGCACCGTGCTGATCGCGTCCACCGTATTTCTCGCAAACCGGGAAATGGATTTTGTGACAATCAGGTCGATCTTCCCCGCATAGCAGTCTTCAAGCATCCGGTTGAACTCCTCCCGGTGTGCCAGGGACGTGCCGGAAATACCCTCGTCCGCATAAATGCCGACCAGCTCCCAGCCCGGATGTTCTTTGATATATTCTTCATAATGGTTTTTCTGAAGCTCATAGGATGAGGTCTGGTTCGGATCATCCGTAGAAACACGGCAGTACGCCGCGACGCGCTTAAAGGATGTATCCTCATTGAAGCTGACGATCTCCCTTGCCGGGATCAGCTCCAAAGCGTCCCGGTCAACACCTTTATACCTCTCCCGGATTTTCCGTTTGCGCTCCTCGTTACTGAGCTGTTTCTCTTGATCCGTCATCCTATTTCACCTCCCCCGCTTTGCAGGCTCCAATACCACTGCCGCATCTTCCGGTAGCAATGGATCCCGATCTCTTTTTTGGTATCTTCCGCAGTTCTATGGCTGATCCCTTCTCTGCTCAGTCTGGCGTACATTTCCTTTGATCTTACATCGCCCTGAGAAAGGATTTCTTTGATGAGAAATGCGGCTTTCTCTGTTTTGGTTTTAAATACCGGACGTTCCATCTGCACCGGCTGTTGTATGCTGTCTTCGCATGACAGCCAACGAAAGCCGGTTTCCGGACGGATCTCAAAGCGGATAGCCTCCCCTGTAGGAGCCAGACTGTTCTTGATCTGGCGTACAATGCGGACATCAGGATCCTCCGGATCCCGCTCCATCTGAAGGACACTTCGGGCAGCGGCGATCAGATCGATGCTTCCGAGACTCCTGTATAGATCCTTGGAACCTTCTTTTTTATTTAAATGGCCGATGAGGACCACCGCGCAGTCATACACGGAAGCCCACATCCCCAGCCGCTGCATCAGCTTTCTTGCCCTTCCTGCGATCTGCAGATCCGAATCATTGCCAAGATATGCTTGTATTGGGTCAATCACCACCAAACGCGGACGGAAATCAATAATGACCTGCCGGATCCTTTCATCATCCAGTGTCAGGCCGTTATGGGTTTCCTCATTAATGAATGCCACATTACGGCAGTCAGCGCCACAGCCTTCCAGCCTTGGCTTGATCGTATCTGCGGTGTCGTCTTCGGAACATTGGTAGATGACCCGCTGGGGGACTCCCAGTGCCTTTCCGTCCGGGGTCTTCCCGCCTTTCGAGATTTCAGAGATCAGGTTCAGGACCATGGTGGACTTCCCATCGCCTGGATCCCCCTGCAGGAGCGTAATCTTCCCCACAGCGATGTACGGATACCAGAGCCACCGCACTGGTGTAGCCCGGACATCGCTGTATAGCGTCAAAAGATTTTGAGAGCCGCTCTCCTGCATGGTCCTTCCCCCTGAAATTTAATTCCTGTTCTACTTGATTTTATTATAGTGTTTTTTTGATTCGCTCACATCCATCTGCCAGGTGGATTTTCTGTCCCGGTTCCACCTGACAGGTAGAGAAAATGGCTTTAGACCACAGACCTGCAGGGAGTGTGAGAAATGTGGTCTAAGGCCTTCATTGGTGGAAAATTTTCTGCAATTCCGTTGCTATGTGTTTTTCTTTGAGCTAATAATGTCGTGACTTATGTGGGCGCTGGGAAAGCGAGGGACATAATGGCTATTAACTACGATGAACTTGGAAAACGCATCAGCTACTTCCGCGCCAGGAAAGGGTTCTCCCAGGAAACCCTTGGGGAAAGAATTGGTGTGAACAACAAACATATCAGCAACATTGAAATAGGGAAAAGCCGGCCCAGCCTGGACTCCCTGGTCGAGATCGCGAATGCGCTCGGCATCTCTGCGGATGACCTTCTGGTGGACAGCCTGGAACATTCTGTTTCCACCGCGGATTCAGACCTGCACCGGATGCTCCTGGAATGCAATGAAATGGAGGAAACGATCCTCACAAGGACAGTAAAGGAATTGAAAGCGATCCTTTACAGCTTAGGCATCTAAAGAACGACAAATCACTGCCCGCGTAAGCTGCAGCGGCACCTCTGATCTTTCCGGGGTGCTGTCTGTGGTACACTTCTGCAGTGGGGCAGGAGCGGAGAGGGCAGGGAAACAAAAATGCCCCGATGGTCACGCTCCAGCTTATTAACTACCGAGTAAGTTGGATGGTAACCACCGGGGCAAATGTTTTCTATTCATCAGATATCCATTGGTTTCCTTCATCCGTAGGATCTGTCAGAGCCCGCACTTCTATGCTCTACTATTTTTTTCTCAATTCCCGATAGCAATCCATCAAAAAGCCCAGAAATTCCGAAGAAGCATTTTCCAATATGTGTTTCCCCTCAATGGTACGGAGCGAAGAGATCGCGATCTCCCGGATGTCTGCCCCTTCTTTCGCTGACTGCTTATTTATCGTCTCGATCTGAGCAGCGACAGCGGTATCGACCAGCTGAATCAGCTCCGGGCCCTTTATGGTTGCCTGAAGAAGCTCTGGCTTCTTTTGCAGCGCCGGTATTTTCAGAATCGTCCCCTTCATGATCGTCTGAAGCATCCCCTGGGCTTCCTGTCTCGGAAAGACACATAGATATGCCTTCACCGCGCCGGCAGCAACCAGCTCATTGAATTGCAATCCATATTCTTCCACATCAATCCTTCTTAAGCATTCCGCAGTCTTCATCGTTTCTTCTCTATCCATGTATGTATCCTCCTCATCAGCGCCATAAGTTTCTTTAGCACCAGAGGATATAGGAAAATTCTGCACATAGCAATCGAGAGATTTCTGTTTCTGCAATAGCACCAAAAAGTCCTGAAAGCCTTGGGTATTTCTTGTGGATAGCTTTTCCGTGCTGGGAGATCTACGCTGAAGTCTGGGGGAAGGGAAAGCAAGCCATTCCTCCAACTGGCTTCTGAATGACTGTTATACCTATTTTGGAATCGTCATCGTAAGATGAAAAATGTATTCTATCACAACCAGATCATCCTTAGCATAGATACCAAAATCGTCCGCACCCTTTATCATGTCCACGAAGATTTGCCGCGCCTTTTCCGGACACATTTCATTTAATACAAAGAAATCTGTTGACAGTCGTATCCTTCCGATTGTCCCATCTGTCCGCACTGTCACATCCAGCAAGAGGGCCTCCGCCATCCGCAAGGCGTCCATCGCAAGGTAGCTGAACCGTTTGATCTTTTCCTTGCTAATGATGTGAAAGTTCTGGCGTTCTGCCTCCTGCACCTTCCGGATAATTTCTTCTGCCTCCGCGTATTTCTCCTCTTTTTCAGCAGTCCTATCTTCCTCCGACAAGCTGGCCTTCCGCTCTTCTTCCTCCCGGATAATTTCGTCCATCTCCCTGGCGGCTTCTGTGTGGTACTTTTTCTCGATCAACATCGTTTTTCCTCCTCAGATTCCCCTAACCTCCCTCGCATTGTATCCATTTGCTTTGAATAAACTCCCTTCCATACCACTATATCATATAGTGAATATCTCCACAATATTCTTTCGCTTCCGGGCACCCTATAATGAAACCCAAAGGCGGAGATTTTGTAACAAAACAGATTGCCGCAATCATAAAGTGCCGGCCTTATAAGCACTGAGCAGGATGGGAGGTGACCGGAATGATCGATTTTAGCCCGCTATGGGTGACCATGAAAGAAAAGAACATCACGCAGTACCAGCTGATCAAAAGCGGGATTGATAATAAAACGCTGGACAGCCTGCGGAAAAATAAAAATATCACTCTGGCCACATTGGAAAGCCTGTGCCGGATTCTGGACTGCACGCCCAACGATGTCGTCCGGTTCATCGATGAGCCGGAGCCGGGTTCTAATTCTGAACGTGTATAGTACCGTCAGCAAACTGCTTTTCGTCAGCATTCTGCTTTGATGATCAGCAGGCTGGCGGTATTTTTCTATGTTCTGATCCTGTCAAAAACAAAAATAAGCCCCACCAAGCCAGAGCATTAGACTGTCTCCTTAAACAATCCAATGTCCCTGCTCAGTGGGGCTGTTACATGAATGATCTTATTCGGTTTCCCTGTTTAACGCTTTCCTCTTCTCCCCAACCTTTCTACGGCTGTAGCATACGCCAAGCCCTCGCACTTTCCATTTCTCATCGAGCAACTCAATGGTCCCATCCGGGTTTGCCCGCCTAAATCCCAGGAAGCTGCTCAGGTTCCGGCTGTTCCCAACGCTCAGAAGCTTCACCCCAAAGTTCGTTGTATACACCACGGTGTCCCCGTCCACTTCGCCGCTCTTGATAAAGGCGATATAGACACCCTTTTCAAACCGCAGGTAGTCCGGCATTGCCGCGATCTTTTCTTCCGTTACCCGGATGTGGCCGCTTTTTACCCCGCTGCGGATACCTGGCTTCGCTTTGCCATCCATGTCCCGGAACATACTGCCTTCCACATCCAGGCCGTTCACGTTCATCTTCATCCCGGCGTCATTTTTCTCCGGCAGCTCCGTCAGGCAGCGGAGGAAAAATTCATAGTTCTTCTGCATGGCGGACGTAGCGCCCTGTTCCGATTCCAGGATGTCCCGTTCCTTTTTCAGTTCATCCAGCCGGATCCGGATATCGGCGGCAAGGCTTGCGTAAATAGCGGCTTCTGACCCATCCTCTCCTGAGCCGGAAATACCAGCCGCCATACCCGCGCCCCAGCTGCTTCCCAGGTTTGTGGAAGTCCTGCCATTGACCAGGTCCACTTCGATATCGTCAAAAGCAATGGTCCCATCCTCATAACTCTGGCGCAGGAGTTCATCTTTCTTAAGTGCCGCATGGCGCAGGGCTTCCACCTGCTTCCCCTGTGTTTTATTCAGGTTCGCCTCAAGCTCCTGGATCTGAAGCTCCAACGTTTCCAGCCGTTCCCTGGAATAGCTGTTCTTCCCGGTCTGGCGGTCCACACGTTCACAGGCTTCCCGGAAAAGGACCGCGATCTCACTGTTCTCGCCGTTGCCCTCATAATCCCGCTTGACCCGGTAGAGCATCTCCATAAAGCTCTGTTCCAAGGCGCACTCGTGGGTGGAACCGGAAGGGCAGCTCCCGTCCATCTTCTTAACCAGTGGGTCGTCCGCTTTGGCGTAGACGCCTTTCGCGTTCCGGGAACACCGCCACACAGGGTAGGAATAGTAGTAATGCTCTTTGTACTCCTCCGGGTCCAGGCCCTCGGCTTCAACGCACCGATGGTCTCTGTAGCCAGTAACAACATTGTTGTAGCACATGCGTACCAGTCTTGCCCCGCAGGGCTTGCCGTCAAGCAGGCTCCCGCAGGTAAGGTTTGAGAAAGGCGAGGCGGTTGATCCCCTGCGTTTCTTTGGTTTATCATCTTTTTTTGCCGATTGTGTCCCGCTCTCCTGGAGCATGGCCTGGACTTTATCCCAGGTCAGCCGGTCGATGATCCCCACATGGTGGTTCTCTACATAGTATCGGGGCGCTTCGCCGTTATTTTCCGTGGACTCATGGGTCAGGAAATTCTTCGTGATCGTCTTCTGGCTTTCACAGTCCCCCACATACTTCTCATTCCGCAGGATGCGCAGCACTGCATCTGCCCGCCAGATGCAGCCCCGCACGGTCCTTTTCCCCATTTCATTGAGTTCTTTCGCGATCCGGTTGCTGTTGGCGCCGCAGACGAAGCGGTCATAGATGTAGCGCACAATCTCGGCCTGCTCTGGGTTGATCACCCATTCCCCGTTCGGGCCTTTGTCATACCCCAGGAACCGATCCAGGTTCACGATGGCTTCCCCCCGCTGGAACTTCTTCTGGATTGACCAGCGGATGTTGTCGGAAATGGACCGTGACTCATCCTGCGCCAGGGCGGAGAGGATCGTCAGGATCAGCTCCCCGGTGGCGTCAAGGGTATCGATATTCTCTTTTTCAAAGTAAATGCCCACCGGCGGGCTAAGCTGGCGGAGCTGCCTTACGCAGTTTAAGGTGTCCACCGTGTTCCGGGCGAACCGGCTGATGGATTTTGTCACGATGTAGTCGATCTTGCCGGCCATGGCGTCCTCCATCATGATATTGAACTGCTTCCGCTTGGCCCGGGAAGTGCCTGAGATGGCTTCGTCCGCGTAGATCCCGGCCAGCGTCCAGCCGGGTTTGCCGGTGATCAGCTCCGTATAAAATTTCCTCTGGGTGGTATAAGAGGTCTGCTGGCTCTCATCCCCGGTGGAAACACGGCAGTAGGCTGCTACCCGCAGGGACCTCTGTTTCTTGATCTGCCCGCCGCTCTCCACGGAGCGCTTCGTGGCCGGGATTACGTTGACTTCCGGCCTGCGGGATACGGCGCCCTGCTGCGCCAGCCCTGTTTTTTGTATTGTCTGATTCATGGCTGTCATCCCTTTCTCCTGTATTTTTCTCTCATCCGCTGACCGTCAAAATAGGCCGCCGTACAGCGGTAATCCTCCACGTTGGAATACATCTCCACATCCGTACCGGTGTCATCAAACCAGTGGACGGTATAATGGAGCGGGTCATGGACCGTGATGGAAAGGGCGAATGCTTTCACATAAGTGCTGGTCAGGCCATTTAAAAAGGCAACGGTACCGTCACGGCCTTTGGGCAGGGTCCCGATCCATTCCAAAGCCCTGTCCCGTTCCTCATGTCCGGCTTCCAGCTGCTCCCAATAGCGTTCCAGATGGATAAGCCTCTGCTCCAACTTTTTCTGATCTTCCTCCGCCTCCTGGATACGGGCGGATTCACTCTCAATGCGGCTGCCAAGAGCGGCGAGTTCCCCATCATCGACCTTCGTGTCGTTCAGTAGCTCCTTCCGGATCTCCATGGTATCCCGCTGCGTGGTAAGTACCCGCCGCCGGCTCTCAGCTTCTGAAGCCGTCACCTCAAGGGCCTCGATCTGGCGCTTTAAGAATCCGCGGTCCCGCTCCATGAAGTCCATCTTCTGGATATTCACAAGGCGCTGGCGGATCTGCTCCACAAAGCTGTCCGCCCTCTGGTCAAAACCGCAGCGGGGGCTTTCCTCCCCATAGCGGCCGCTTAAGATATCCGCCACCTTCACATCATCAAGGACCGGTTCGGAAAGCAGATGGAAACGGTCTGTGAACGCCTTTCGGAACATGCGGACAGCCTGCTCTTCATAGATCTTCTCCGCATGGCAGACGCTTTTTCCATTGTTCAGGGCGGATGTCGGGCAGAACCAGATGGGGTAATGGCTGGCATTGCGGATATTATAGGCCCTTCCGCAGTGGGCGCAGATCAGCCGGCCGGAGAAGGGGTAATCTGTCCGCTTTCCTTTATTGCTGAAGCGTGCCGCGTTCCCCTGGCGGATCTTCTGTACCCGCTCGAACTGCTCCCGGCTGATGATCGCCGGATGGTGGTCCCGCACCAGATACTGCGGCATCTCCCCGTTGTTTACCCGGCTTTTATGGGTCAGGAAATCCGGGGTGTAGGTCTTTTGCAGGAGCGCGTCCCCGCAGTACCGTTCCAGGGCGATCATCCGTGAGATCATCGCCGCGGTCCATCCGGTCTCGATCCCTTCCTTTACGGTAGTCCGTCCCCGGACCTTCCGCTTGGCTTTCCCATGGTCAGGGGCCGGGATATGTTCATAATTCAGCCGCCTTGCAATATCGGAATACCGTTCCCCATCCTCCACTTCCTGAAAGATCCGCCGGACGATGGCCGCTTCTTCCTCAACGATCTCCACACGGTGGATTTGGTAACCGTCCTCCATCGTCTCAAACGCGTCCTCCCCTTCGGCGTAACGGTATCCGTAGATATCATAGTTCCTGGCCTGCCCCTTGGGATAGCGTTTCTGAGTCCCCCAGCGAATGTTGGAGGAGATGGATCGGGATTCCTCCTGGGCGATGGCGGCAAGGGTGGTGAGGATAAAATCGCTGGTGGGGTCTGCGGTATCCAGTCCTTCCTTTTCAAACAGGATTGTCACCTGATGCTCATGCAGGATATTAAGTGCAGTCATAAAATCACTGGTGTTCCTGGCAAATCGGGAGATGGATTTGCACACGATGCGGTCGATTTTCCCTTCCCGGCAATGCCGCAGGAGCCGCTTGTAGCCGGTCCTGTGCTGTTTATTTGTACCGGAGATTCCGTAATCGGAATAGACGCCCGCGCTGATCCATTCCGGGTTTCGGGACAAAAGCTCCGTGAAATACCGATCCTGGGTTTCATAAGAATTCTCCTGGTCGGAAGAGTCCGAGGACACCCGGATGTAAGCGGCCACGTGCAGCGGCCCGCTCTTTGTGACAGTGCGGTTCATCTCCGCGATGGAAATGTAATGGCCTGTATCCTGCTGTACTGGCTGGAATACGGCGGCAAATTCGCTCCCGGAGTCAGGGTTCAGGATACGCTGCGCGATGTCATTTCGGGACTCCACCGCTTTCTTTGCCTGCACTGCCTTCGCGATCAGGGCTTGGATGGAGCTGCTGTTATCAGAAGAGCCTTCAACGGAAGCAGCTTTTTGCTTCCTGCGTTTTTTAGGCAAGACACCTTCTTCAAGAGCATTCGTACCCGGTGAAGGGAAAGGCGGTTTTGCCTTTTCTGCCGTCACGCCCTGTACCGGAGTTCCTCCAGAAGACGGGCCGCCTGGAAGGTGACTGTCCGGAATACCAAATATGCCAAGGTCCGGCACGGAACCGGCCTTCTTTTGAAGCTTCTGCTTTGGTTTCTGCCCCGCCGCTCTCTGGATATCTGCCAGGAAATCCTGTGCGTTCACTGCCATGATGATCGTCTCCTTTCTTCAAAATTCCCCTTTCCAAGGTAGTGGTATATTCCCTCTAAAGTCTGAACATATCAAGCGTTTATTTGCCCTTTTAAGGGTAGGGTCCCGCCATAAAACGTAGAAAATCGGGGCGTTTTACAGCCGGTATTCTACAAATCTGCTGCAAAGGTTTGCCGCCGCGCAATCGCCGCGGACGCCTGTTATGTAAGGCTCACCGCTTCTCCTGGTCAGTGAAGAAGCGGGGATTATTCCCTCCCTTCAGCCCATCAGCCGGCTGTCAGAGGCATCGCTCACACCCTCTTGCAATAGTCGAGGCTCACCCATCCATTGCGTCCGGCCTGATAGGATTTAAGCAGCCCCCAGCCCTGATCGGAACCGGCGCCGGCGCTTTCCTCCACGATGGTAAAGACGCCAATGCCCGTATATTTCCCGGTCTTGGCGTAGTTCGTGCCGGGGCCTTTGCGGATGTTAAGGTCCGTGATCGAAACTTTCACCAGGTACGGCTGGAAGAAAGCCTGTGATCCGGAACCCTTTCCGGTATAGATCACCTTGCCGGACTCATCGAACACAGAATACCCAGGGTTCTCATCCGCGCAGGCTTTCGCGTTGGAGAGTACATGGAAGGCGCCCTTCTGGGACTTGGCATCCGTCCAGGTCTTACGGACACGGTACCAGACCTGTGCGGGCTCTGCCGCATTCGCCGCATCATACTGCGTAAGGTTCCAGCGCTCAATGATGGAGCAGAGCTTCTCCACGTAAGTGGAACTGGTGGCATAGCCGCCGTCCTTAATAAGCTGTACCGCCTTCTTATAATCCGTACAGCCCTTCAGTCCATCATAGCGCAGCTTATTGCCGTTCATGGCTCCAAGCAGGTAAGCGCTGTGGTCTGCAATAGAGTCCTCAACGCAGGGGTATTTCCTGAAATCCGCCGTGATTGTCTCATAGCTGCCGTCCGGGTTCTGCTCCTGGGTCTTCTTGGTGTAGATGGAAACACCATCCCAGGTAGAATTGTCCCAGGTGTTCCCTGACAGGGATTTCTTCATGCCAAAGCAGTTATTGGCATTCTGGGCCAGCTCCGACTTCCCGTACCCGGACTCCAGGATAAACTGCGCGAGAGACACAGACGCGAGGATGCCTGTTTTCTTCTGGTCAGCGGTAAAGAGGGGACCGACCTTTGCAATCACCTCCGCTTCGGAAAGGTTTTTCAAATCACTCGCCTGCAGGCTGGTTCCGGCCGTAGTACCGCCCATTGCCGCCTTGACCGCTTTACGGAAGGTATCCATGGTATAGCCCATCTTCAGCTGTGTCCAGAGATGCTCCGGGTCGCCGTGGTTGGACGCAATCCCCCTGCTGTGGCCTTCCCTATGGCTGATGACCACACCGTCTGCCAGAGGGTCAAGCCCATACTCTTTGCAGAGCATGGCAAACAGCTCCACGGCGGCCTGGTAGGTGCGCTCCGCGCAGGCTTTTGCCGTCGCTGTATCGGAGCAGGTAAAGCTGCTGCCGCCAGTGTACTTAATACAGGCCGGCTCACACATCTCCACGCCGATGTGGGTGTTGTTGCCGCTGCCTTTGCTGCCGGAGCCGCAGTGCCAGCCCCGGTGGTTCCATGGGAGGGTCTGGTAGATGGTACCGTCATTGGCGTCAATGAAGCCATGGACACAGGCGCGGTCATAGGACGCCGAGTTCCAGCTGTTGATGAACACGGACGCCTTCGGCTGGTTACAGCCTACCGAATGGAGCATCAGCCCTTTGACCGTGATCTTCCGGCCGGCGGTGTAACAGGGGTTCTTTGTCAGGATGGATTCAACGATTTTCATACTGCATTTCTCCTTATCTTCTTATGGATCATAAAGTAGGGGGACGCCGAAGCATCCCCCCTGATGGTCAGTTCCTGGGTTGTTTTACGGCAGCACCAGCTGCATCCCGACCCGGATCACGTTGCAGGTCAGGCCGTTCAATTCCCGGATCTTGGGATAGCGGGTACCATCACCCAGCTGTTCTTCCGCGATCTGCCACAGGTTGTCCTTGGCAGCTACTGTGTAGAGCTTCCTGCCCAGGCCATGGACATAGGCGGCATCCCCGCTCACATAGGCAAAACCGGTGCCGCTTTCCGCACAGCGGATCCTGAGCCAGCCATTTTCACAGACCTGCAGGACTTCCACCACAGTATCCTTTTTGTAGGTCGTGATGCTTTCCGCGTCCAGGCTGTTTCCGTCACGGATATTCATCAGCGTCTTCAGCTTCGCGTAGGCGACAGGCGCGTCATTGCCGTCATACTCATACTCCACAGCTTCCGGGAAGGTCTCATCTTCCGGAGCATCAGGCGGGGTTCCGGTATCTGGCTCTTCAAAAGCTTCCGGCTCATTGTCCGCTGCGGCATCTGCCGGGAGAGAGGTGTTCTCGGTTTCCTGGGCCGGCGAAAGGTCATCCCCGTTCTTGGCTGGTTTCTCGCTGTCGGCCTCCGCATCCGCCGTGTCCTCTGAAGAATCATTCGCCAGCTCTCCTTCACCGGAACTTTTCTCAGGAACCTCTGCGGCTTCCTCAATCCCGGACTCCGGCTCCGGGTAGATTGCTTCCCCTTCATTGGAAAATACAAAATAGCCGGGATTGGCATCCGCCTTCGCCATGGCGTTGGCGAGCAGCCGGAAAGCGCCAAGCTGGCTTACCGCGTCGTCCCAGGTCTGACGCACACGGTAATAACCGGACGTCAGCCTCGCGGGATACTCTTTGATACTCATGTTCTTCACCCTTCCTTACATTTCAGGGCAGGAGTCAGCCCCTGCCCGTTTGCTTATTGATCATTGCTGTCTTTTTCTGCCGCGTTGCCACTATCAGCCTCCGCTGGATTGGTGGAAGCCTCCGCCTCCACAGTCTCCGAATTTTCCGTATTTCCCTCATCCTTGGGATGTTCTTCCTCCGCCAGCTGCAGGAGCATATCCTTCAGTTTATCCGGCACAGGCAGGCCGATGATGGCGCTGTTTTCCAGAATAGACAGCCCTTCATTCGCCAGGTAAAAGAAAATGACCGCCGTGCGGATCACCGCGCCGTCATGGATCACCTGGGTGTCCACGATATTGGCGATGCCGACCAGCACGAAAATGCACACCTTCTTGGCGATCCCCTTGAACCCGACCTCGCTGGACAGTTCCTTCTTCACGCCCGCGGCAAGCACGCCCGTGAAATAGTCCATCACCACGAAGACCACCAGGGCATACAGGAACCCATCAAAGCCTCCCAGGAACCAGCCGATAAAACCACCAAACGCGGCAAACGCCAGTTCCAGCTTGTCCAATACTGCTTTCATAACCGTTACCTTTCCTTTCCGCCCGTTCGGGCAATAAAATAGGACGGCTCTTTCCAGAGTCGCCCGGTAGCAGGGATTTATATAAACACAGCCGTGCGGATGGGTCAGTCCCGCCGTGCTGTGGAGAATTTACACTCCATAGGCGCAAATCACCGCACCCACGATGCATTCACCAATTCTCGCATAACCATCTGTACTGCAATGAAGCTGGTCAGCATTAAATGGATATGGGGAAGACCCAGTGTAAGTTTCCAACACCACCTCGCCATCCCGGAGCTGGTAGTAAGCGTTGCCGTTGGCGTATCGCAAAGGACTCGTCCCAACCACTTCCCCATTGGAATCCAACTCATATTTCGTATATCGGTCATCCACAGCATCCGGTTTCGCCCCAAACACACACCATGTGCTACGGTTAATCCCACTTCTGTGCCACAAATCACATACGGGGATATTATTCCTGCTGGCAATCTCCGAAATCAGATCTGAAAGCCGTTCCATGGTCATTCCAGTACCGGCTGGATATTCCTCGTACCCGTCCGCATCTACATACCCATACTTTCCAGCACAGTGCGGAGTTGCGATAAGAACCCGGCAAGTGAGGTTACCGCTTTTATTGAGTTCCTCATAGATACGGTTAATAAAATACTGGATTTCACCGTTGATAGTGTGCTGCTGTGGGTACAGGTCCTCAGCGGTGCCATACTGTGTAGCGCGCTCATTGTATGCCGGAAGCCCGATGATCAAATCCACATCCATGACGTCTTCCTGTGTAAGGGGACGCAATATACCGGCAGCATCTGTTTCCTCATCATATACGCCAGTAAGCCCATTGTCCCCATCGACCATTTTAACGATACCGATTCCACCTTTTGCATGTGTCACCACTTTCATTCCTAATAGTTCGCTCAGTTTCTGCTGCCATTTTCCTGCTGCAGTGATGCTGTCCCCAATTACAAGAGCCTTTTTCCCATTCCATTTTCCGCTAATTGTGGCATATTCGGTTTTTTCTGTCGTTCCTGCTTTTTCTGCATAACGGGCACTCTCAGCCGTTCCTGCTTCTTCTGCATAATCCGCAAGAGCGGAAGTCTCTGCCTTTTTTGCCATATCTGCCTGATATGCTTTTAAAGAAAGCCTGACTGCGGTAGCATTCTCAGGCACCTCCTGCGTCAGCATCCACTCCCGTTCCTCCTCAGTCAATCCCGATACATCATAAACCCAGATTACTGCCTGGAATGAAGCAAACTGGTTTCCCTGAAGTTGGACATTAAAATTGAGGTAATCCTTGCCTCCGCCATATTCATACAGGATCTTCATTTGATTCGGCGGTTGGTTAAGCTGACATGTGCCAAAGCTTGTAAAAGATGCCCAGTTCGCTATCCCAGGCTCAATAGCACCAATGCCCGGAATCCCTACTCCACCTTCATCAGCTTCTATCTGAGTAAATCTGGCGCATGCAAGATAAGTCCCAGCAGTCAAATTCCTTAATCGAATCCCTGCGTGTGTTCCCCATTCGGCGCTGCGTGTCGCTCGGATTTCTGCCCACGCGACGTCATCTGCACTTTGGATGAACGCACCACCATTTTTCTCAAGCATAGAATAAGAAGGTACATGGTATGCCATATTCCCAGAGAGGCTCTCTGCGACCTGTGCCCTCTCTGCGTTTTTGGATGCCTGGACATAAAGTGGCATCCCAGATACACCCCAATTTTCATAATTGCGAATCAGGTAGTTGTCTTCTTCCGTCATATAACGGAATAACTCTTCCAGTTCAGTATCGGTATATACTGTCGCATCCACAAGCACGCAGTAGGAGTCACATTCTATCACGCTGTCAAGATCCGCAACACAAGGTGAGACATCAATCTGCGCGGCATTCTCCAGGATTTCACCATATCCCACAACAATCTGATAATCCCCAGAAGAAATGCTCGCCACTTTCTTGACATGGCTGTTCAGATTTTCTCCCTCTGGGGAATATTGATAACAACTAATTCCCTTGGTACTTCCAGAGATTATACGGATTTTGGAAAGGAACAGATATTTTCGCATGGCCCCCATTTTGGCATTGACAAAGCTGTGGTATAACTGTCCCCATGTAGTCGTACTGATGATCCGATATGCAAGATATTTTCCGACTTCCAAGGTTGCACCATTCGGCTTCGGATCTTTTGCCGGAAGAAATGCAAGCGCGAGGTTTCCATTAATCCCAAGACATCCCATTCTTGCCTCAGACACGCTTTTCTCAACCGCCTCACTGATCTCGCCTTCCAAACGTTCTACTTCCCCACGCATCGCCGCCCCGGCCGATGGGAAAGTTTCCCCGGTAAGCGTTACCCGCATATCTACCAATTCTGCGGCGTAGTCACCGTCAGGAACAGTAGAAGCTGCTACATTTGCGTCAAGTCTTGCCTCTAAGCGTTGCGCGGTATTCTCCATATCCAACCGTCCCTGTGCCAATTCCTCCCGCGCCACGCTCACTTGTTCCTCAAGGGTCTGTTTCGCTGCGTCCACTGTATGGTTCAGCCGTTCTGATTCCTGTTCTAACTCATCAGACATGGATTCTTTGGCATTAGAAAGATCTTCTGCCATCCGCGACTCTGTCTCCGAGAGCTGGTCAGACATATCTTGAATCTGCTGGGAGAAATCACTGCACAGAGCCCAATACTTCGCATCGCTCAACTCTGCCCCGGCCGGAACCTCGCAGCGGGAGATATAGCTGTCCCCATTATCCTTATCCAGGACAATACTCAGCATCTCATAGGCAATCTCTTTTTCCCACTCGCCACAGTGCTTCGGCATGATCCGTTTCCCGATATACTTAGACATGAGCGGCGCCTCCTTCCCTGACAGCAGCAACTGCAGTGACCATCATCCTGGCAGCAAAAGAAGGCATCCGCCCTGTCAAATCAATTAGGGAGGAGTGGCGCCCCCCCGGGAAGTTGTTG
>JABLTO010246406.1_pt1 | contig 46745 bp, 49 predicted proteins | sample 7160091 | NCBI WGS metagenome assembly JABLTO01 (sample SAMN14651225, study PRJNA627086) | human gut metagenome | isolation source: feces | host: Homo sapiens
CTGCAACTCAATTAGTTTAGCACGTTTTCGCCATCCTGTCAAGCACTTTTTTCTTCCGATCATTGCTTTTCATTCATTTGACGTTCGCGCTCTCGTCGAGTGCCTGAATAGGATATCATTTTTCTCGACACTTGTCAACACTTTTTGGGAAGTTTTTCAAAAAAGTTCAGATGTTTATTCCGGATAGGTCAGCTGTTCCGGCGTCCAATCTTTCAGAACCGTTCTCATCTTCTCTGCAATACGCTTTGCGCCTTCCAAATCGTGAGAAAGATAATTACCGCACTCTTCCTTTGCAGAACCCGGAATGATTCCTTCAAACTCGCAGACAAACTGCATGGTTTCTTTTACCAGCTGAATGGCTGTATCCTGACCCATGGTATCGCGAACAAGGAAATAGAATCCCGTGCGGCAGCCCATCGGGCCTACGTATACAACTTCATCGCTGTACTTTCTGTTTCTTACATAGGTAGCAAACAAGTGTTCAAATGTATGCGCCGCCGGCGGATCCAAATATACACCGTGATTCGGTTTTACCATGCGAATATCATATGTCACAACGTCGCCGTCTACGCGCGAAGTGTACATACCCTCTGTCAACGTATCGTGATTGATACAAAAGCTTGCAATGCGCTTCATATTGTTCCGCTCCTTTTTATGTGCAATGTTTTCATGCTCCATTATACGAATTTGCATTGACGAATGCAAGTCCGCTTTTTATAATAGAGATACACGAATTTTTCAATCAGAAAGGAAATTATCACTATGAAATGGGGTATTCTCGGCGCATTGGACGCAGAAGTCGATCTAATTCGCAACAAGATGACCATCACCTCCGAAACGCCCTTGTTCGGAACTGTATTTTATGAGGGCACAGTCGGTCGGGAGCAAATTGTTCTTGTCTGCTGCGGCGTTGGCAAGGTGAACGCTGCTGTTTGCGCAGCGGCTGTCATGAACCAGTTTGAAGCAGACTGCATCATAAACATTGGTATTGCCGGTGCAATGGCGCACGGACTCAAAATTCTTGACATTGTCATCAGCGATGAGGTCGGTTTCCACGATCAGGACGAAGTGATGCTCAAGTATTATCCGAAGCGCGCGTTTTTCCCGGCAGATTCTTCGCTGATTTCTCTGTGTGAACGGGCTTGTCAGGCACTTCCGGAAATGGAACACCGCTGGCGCCGCGGTCGCATTGTCTCCGGCGATGTCTTTGTCAACGACGCCGCTGTCAAGCAGTCCATCAACGAACGGTACACACCGGCTTGTGTTGAAATGGAAGGTGCTGCCATCGGCCATGCAGCTTATATGTACCGCAAGCCGTATCTGGTCATCCGCACCATGTCGGACGCTGCCGATGATGCCGCCGATACATCGTATGACAATTTTATTGATGAAGCTGCACACACCTCCGCTTCCATTATCTTGAAGATGCTGGAGCTTTCGGAATAACAGGAGGGTTTCTGTTTTGACTATCGTACCCGCTCTCATCGGCAGTTTCATTGTTTTGGCTGTCATTGCGCTTGGTCTTTGGTATTTTGAACGCATGCTCGCCAAGCGTCCGTCCAAATATGCGGGCATTGTCATGCCTGCCGCTTTTCTCGTTCTCTCTCTCTTTTCCATCGTCAAGTCGATTCCCTCTGTTGTGGAAACGATGCAGGCACAGGGATACGGCGTGATCGCCATGATTGTCACAGTAATTCTTTCTTTTCTTGTGACTAACATTCCAACGCTGTGGGTATACTTTGTGTATCGCCGCACGCGCAAAAAGCTCGGATTTGAGATTTGGCCATTTAAAAAATAAGTGCAAATCCGTCCTGCGCTCCTGCAGGGCGGATTTTTTCACGGAGGACATCTGCCATGTTTTTCACGTATGCGTCACACCTGCCGCGCGGCGTCGGCTTTTCATTATTTTCTGCACCGCACCTGTGTGCACTTGCCGCCATCCTGCTGTTTTGTCTGTTCGGCGCACGATGGTACAAAAACCTGCCGGATCGGAAGCGCCGACAATGCGCACGCGCACTTGGTCTGCTCCTCTTTCTGACAGATATGCTGCGGTATGCTGTGTACTGGCGCATGGGCGGATTATCTATCTATGAATTGCCGCTGCATTTGTGCGGACTTGCCGTTTATCTTTGTATTTTGCACAGCCTGTGGAAACCGGACTGGCTCAGCCAGACGCTCTATACACTATGTTTGCCGGGTGCCTGCTGTGCGTTGGTATTTCCGGACTGGGCGATGTATCCATTTTTCAGTTTCGTCTCGCTGCACAGCTTCTTGGCGCACGCGCTCCTTGTCTTATATATTGTGGCACAAACCGCTTCCGGCGAAATTGTACCGCGGCTGTCCGCCATTTGGAAGCCGCTCTTGTTTCTGTGCATCGTCATCCCGCCCATATACTGGTTTGACACACAGTTTCACGCCAATTACATGTTTTTACAGCTGCCGTCTGCCGGTTCTCCGCTCATGATTCTGTCGCAATGGGCACGCGGCAGACATGCTGTTTATCTCATGCTGTTTGCCGGTATCGCTTTTCTCGTCATGCTCTGCATGGATCTCCCATTTATCAAGCGGTATCGCCGCTAAAAAAAACTCTCGCCGAAGCGAGAGTTTTTTCAAATGCAGATGATTTAGTAATAGTCCCCGACATTGTCCTCCGTAACCTTTTCAAACGGAACCCAAATGGTGTGGTCTTCCAATTGATACGAAATGCCGGTGTTGACCTTTTCTTTCGACGCCAAATTGATTGCCGCCTGCAGCGATGCCGCCGCCTGTCCCGATGTACTCTGGAATACGGTCGCTGTCATGTCGCCGTCCAAAATTGCCTGCAAGCCGGTCTGCGTGCCGTCAATGCCCACAATTTTCATCTTGGATGTATCTACACCCGCCTGTTTCAGCGCTTCAATCGCGCCAAGCGCCATATCATCGTTGTTGGAAATAATGGTATCCACCTTGGAGAAATCCGCGCCGTTTGCAAGCAGCGCATTGACTTTTTCCAGTGCTACGCTGCGCGAGAAATCACAGTCAATCGCCGGAATGGCTTCTTCGGCAGTAATGCCGTTTTTCTGCAGTGTCGCAATGACATCTTCCGAACGTGCCGTTGTGTGCAGCAGTCCTTCCGTGCCCTTCAGCATAAAATAATGCGCCTCGGTTTGTCCATCCTTTTTCAGTGCATCCGCCAGCAGTTCGCCCTGCATCACGCCGGAGGTGGACTCGTCCGAACCGACATATACATGGGTGTCATTGAGCAAAGACGTATCCTTTGGGCAGCGATTGACAAATACAATCGGAATATCCCCCGCCGCATCTATGACATCTTGTGCGCGGCTGTCATCCGCCAAATTGACAATCAGCGCATCCACTCCATTTTCTGCCGCCGCACGCACCGCATCATTCTGTTTATCCTGATCTGCGCCGCAATCCACGGAATGCAGTTCTACATTATTGATTTCAGCGGCAGCTTTGACAGCATTATCCAATGTTCCCAAAAATTCATCTTTCGTTGCAATGACCAAGGTGATTTCGCCGTCATAGTCGGATACTTTGACCGCGCGGTCTGTTTCCGAATCGCTCTGTGTCGCCTGCGATGTGCCGCAGCCCACCAGCATGCCGGCACACATTGTCCCCGCCAAGATAGCAGCAAACGCCTTTTTCATTTTCATTTTTCTGCCTCACTTTCTCCGCATTCCATGCCATAATACGACAAAATTTTTCACAATTTGCATTTTAAAATGCACGAATACCTTTTCGTATGCTTTCCTCTCTTGCTGGCATCAGTATAGCATCTTTCGCACTGTAAAGTCTTTCACTTTTCCGTCATAAGTTTGCACTTTATCGTCATTGTCAATAAAATAACGCACTTTGCCCCGTTTTGTTTTGTTGCATTTGTCAGCTTTCGATATGCTATACTGAATGCATCTCGCAAAAAAAGGAGCCGACGCATGTTTTATACCTATCTGTTGCGCTGCGAAGACCACTCGCTCTATGCAGGCATCACAACCGATCTCGCCCGCCGCTTCGCCCAGCATTGCGGCAAGCTGTCCGGCGGCGCAAAATACACTGCCGTGCACCGCCCCGTGCGCATGGAAGCTGCTTGGCGCAGTGCCGACCGCGCAGCAGCATCCCGACTGGAATACAAGCTCAAGCACCTGAGCAAGGCAAAGAAGGAATCTCTGCTGCTTGCGGATTCCGCCGTCCCGCTGCCGGAAGAATACACGCGTGTTCCCATCGAATCGGACGGCACCGTCCCGCTCCCCTCTGACAACCAGGACTAATAGTATCGTTTTTTACAAGACAATTTATCGCGCGGTCTCTATACTAAGAGACAAGCTAAGACAAAGGCGTCGGTCAGGAACCAAACCCTGATCGATGTCTTTTTTGATTTCAACGGATATACCGAGGAGGAACAGAGGATGGATAGAATTCAAAATCATCCGATTTTAGGAGAGAGTCCGGAGGGTCGGAAAGTCACGTTTTATTATGACGGAAATCCTCTGGAGGGTATCGAAGGCGAGCCGATTATGGCAGCGTTAAAAGTAAACGGCGTGATGGTGCACCGCTATACCGCAAAAAAACACGAACCGCGCGGCGTATTTTGTGCCATCGGCAGATGTACCGACTGCGTCATGATTGTAGACGGAAAGCCCAATGTTCGTACCTGCATTACGCCGCTTGCCGCGGGCATGCATGTACAGACGCAATACGGTGTTCAGGCGAAAAAAGAGGTGTGAGCAATGGAAATCAAACGATATGATATGATTGTCGTGGGCGCTGGCCCTGCAGGTTTATCCGCCGCGATCGAAGCAGCCAAGCATGGCGTCAAGCCCATTGTATTCGATGAAAACGCAAAGCCGGGCGGTCAGCTGTTTAAGCAGATTCATAAATTTTTTGGTTCAAAAGAGCACAAGGCAAAAATCCGCGGCTTTCAAATCGGCAAAGAGCTGCTCGCGGAAGCAGAGCAGTACGGCGTGGAAGTCGTTCTGAATGCCGCCGTTGTCGGTCTGTATCCGGATCGGGAAATCACGGTTCGCGTCGGCGAGCAGCTGCAGCACTACAAAGGCGACAGCATTTTGATTGCAACCGGCGCTTCGGAAAACATGGTCAACTTCAAGGGCTGGACACTGCCGGGCGTCATCGGCGCCGGCGCCGCACAGACCATGATGAATTTGCATCATATTTTGCCGGGCAAGCGCGTGCTCATGCTGGGCTCCGGCAACGTCGGCTTGGTCGTCAGCTTTCAGCTCATGCAGGCGGGCTGTGACGTCGTTGCTCTGTGTGATGCCGCACCGCGCATCGGCGGCTACGGTGTGCACGCCGCGAAGGTCGCCCGCTGCGGCGTTCCGTTCTATCTGTCCCACACGATTGTAGAGGCGGAAGGCACGGACTGTGTGACCGGCGTGACAATCGGTCAGGTCGGACCGGATTGGAAAATCGTTCCCGGCACAGAAAAGCATTTCGATGTGGATACCATTTGTCTGGCCGTCGGTCTGTCCCCGATGTCTCAGCTGCTCAGTCAGGCAGGCTGCAGCATGTTGGACACCAAGGGCGGCTATGTACCGGCCTGTGATGCAGACGGACAGACCAGCCAGCCGGGCGTGTTTGCCGCAGGCGACGTCTCCGGCATCGAAGAAGCAAGCTCCGCAATGATTGAAGGTCGCATCAGCGGCATCGCTATGGCAGCCTATCTCGGCTTTGCCACACAGGAAGAAAAAGAGAGCCGAAAGGCAGAACTGGAAGCACAGCTGGATACCCTGCGTCAAGGCATGTTCGCTCCGAAAAACCGCGGCAAGAACATCCAAAAGACCGAGGAAGGCATTGACATTTCTTCCAATCTGTTGGCGCATGGGTTTGTCGCAGACGATGAAATCGAGCGATTCCCCGGCGTCACCAAGCAGCGCCGCATCCATCCGGTCATTGAGTGCACGCAGAACATTCCGTGCAACCCGTGTCAGGATGCCTGCCGCAAGGGCTGCATCAAAATTGGCAGCAACATCACGTCTCTACCGGTTGTCGATGAGGAACATCCATGTATCGGCTGCGGCATGTGTGTCGCATCGTGTTCCGGACAGGCAATTTTCTTAATCGAAGAAGACGTAGAACCGGGCTATGGCGAGGTCACCATGCCGTATGAATTTTTCCCGCTGCCAAAAGTCGGCGATCACGGCACCGCATACGGCAGAAACGGCAAGGCAGTCTGTGCCTGCGAAGTCACAAACGTTCGCACCAGTCCCGCCTTTGACCACACCAATCTGCTCACCATCAAAGTTCCAAGCAATATGCTGATGAGCGCCCGTTTTTATCGCGCGGAGGAGGCATAACTCATGATTGATATTCAGGCAAAATTACAAGAGATTGGCCCATTTATCCCCGGCGCAGACGATGATTTTCTGGTGTGCCGGTGCGAAGAAGTGACCCGCGGCGAAATCCGCCGCGCCGTACACGAAGGCATTTTTACGATAGAAGAAATGCGGCGGTATCTGCGAAACGGCATGGGCTTATGTCAGGGACAGACGTGTGGAAAGCTCGTCAAAGCAATTATGGCAGCGGAGCTGCACGAAGCACCGGATTATGTAGAGCCCGCTTCCGCTCGTGCCCCGATGCGTCCGATGGAAATGCAGATTTTAGGAAAGGACGGTGGCAAACCGTGAGTCAAACAGCAGATATAATCATTATCGGCGGCGGCATCGTCGGATGCGCCGCAGCCTATTATCTGGCAAAGTCCGGAACCAAACGAGTCATCGTTTTGGAGGCTACCAAGAGCATCGGACACGGCGGCAGCTGCAGAAACGGCGGCGGTGTCCGCCAGTCCGGCCGCGATGTGCGCGAATTGCCCTACGCCATGTACGGCATTCAGCATTTCTGGCCGACACTGTCCGAAGAATTGGGCGTTGATGTTGAATACACGCAGAAGGGCAATCTGCGCCTCGGCAAAACCGAAGCCCACCTCAAAAAGCTGCAAACCCTGACAGACAATGCGCAATCCGTCGGTCTGGGCGTAGAAATGGTCGATGCAGCAGAGGTGCAGGAGCTTTGTCCCTATCTGTCCAAGGATATTATCGGCGCGAGCTGGTGTCCGACAGACGGTCATGCAAACCCGCTGACCACAACGCTCGGATACTACAAGCGCGCGCTAGAGCTTGGCGTACAGTTCTTTACCGATGCGCCGGTTGCGATGCTGCGCAAGATACGCGGCAAGGTTCGGCAGGTCGTTTTGCAGGACGGCACCGTGCTGGAGGCCGAACAGATTTTGCTCGCAGCCGGATACGAAAGCCGCGCCATTGCCCGTTCTGTCGGCGTAGATTTGCCAATGACCCGCCTGATTGACGAAATGTTCGTCACAGAGATGGAGCCGCACATGTTTGACATCATGCTCGGCACGGCAGATGCCGATTTTTACGGACATCAGGCGCACCACGGCTCGTTTGTCTTTGGCTCCGAATGCGGCTATGAAGAAGTCACTGACATGGATGACCCATCCAAGCTGTACACCAATTCAATGACACTATCCGCGAGCTGCCGCGCCGTGATGGGCTATATCCCGCAGCTGGCAGAGGCAAAAGTCGTGCGCAGCTGGTGCGGCTGGCTGGACAACGCATTTGACGGCGTGCCGTTCATCGGCAACTGTCCGGATGCCGAAGGTCTTACTGTCGCCTGCGGCTTCACCGGTCACGGCTTCGGCACAGCACCGGTTGTCGGCTACATGCTGTCGCAGATTCTGCACGGAGAACCGACAGTGGTAGACATCAGCGCGCTGGCTCCAAATCGGTTTATGCCAAACAAATAATCGCTGTATCGTTTTTTACAAGACAAACTGCGCGAAACCTTGTACAATGTAGACAATAAAAGAAAGCATAAAGCACTTGCATCCGCGTGAGAATTGTGCTAGATTAATAGAAGACAAAGGCGTCAAATGATTCTTCATTTGGCGCCTTTTCTTCTTTGCAAGTATGTGAAGGAGGATCACTATGGATACCAAGGATACCAAAATAGATTTTCTGTACCTGTCCGAACCGGACATGATCAAAGCCGGCGTCAAGGACATGGCAAAATGTGTTGATTGCATGGAAGATCTGCTGGTCACCTTAAACAAGGGCGATTTTATGATGGGCGGCGAGAATCATAACTCGCACGGCTGCATGATTATGTTTCCGGATCATCCGCAGTTTCCGGGCATGCCGAAGAACGGTCCGGACCGCCGCTTTATGGCAATGCCGGCATATCTCGGCGGCAGCCATCAGCTCGCCGGCATGAAGTGGTACGGTTCCAACATTGAGAACAAACAGAAGGGGCTTCCGCGTTCCATTCTGATGATGATGCTCAACGACAAGGACACCGGCGCACCGCTCGCCCTGATGTCCGCAAACCTGCTCAGCTCTTACCGTACCGGCGGCATTCCGGGTGTCGGCGCCAAATACTTGGCGCGCAAGGATTCCCGCATTGTTTCCATCATCGGCCCGGGCGTCATGGGCAAGACCTCTCTTGCCGCATTCATGGCAGTCTGCCCGCATCTGGACACGCTGAAGGTCAAAGGACGCGGTCAGAAATCCCTCGACAACTTTATTTCTTGGGCAAAAGCCGAGTATCCGCAGCTGACCAACATCATCATTTGCAAAGACGAAGAACAAGCCGTTCGAGACAGCGATATTATCAGCTTTACCACGACCGTCCTCAATGACGCCTCGACGTTCCCGCTCATCAAGGAGGAGTGGATTAAAAAGGGTGCATTGATTTCCATGCCGTCCGCCGCACGATTTGACAGCAACGAATTTGTTGCCAAGCGCGCCAAGATGGTGGTTGACCACTACGGACTGTACGAGGCATGGGAAGAAGAATATCCATATCCAACGTATGACACCGTTTGTATTGTCGGTTCTCTGTTTACGGATTTGGTTCACGAAGGTCTTGCTAAGAAAGAAGATATTATCGACCTCTCCGACGTCATTACAGGAAAACGCGCAGGCCGCGAAAGCGATGATGACATCATCATTTATTCCGTCGGAGGCATGCCGGTCGAAGACATCGCTTGGGGCGATGAAGTGTACAGAAATGCACGGAAAAATGGAATCGGCGTAAAGCTGCCTCTGTGGGATAAGCCTGACATGGCTTAAGAGGTGTATATGTATGAATCTGCGGCAGCCGTATGTGCAGAAAAACGCGACAGACTATCACAGTATCCCGTCCCATGACAAAAATATTTTTTCGTATTATATCTTTCAAGAAGAACCCACCACCCTGCCGATTCACGCAGTGCCGGATGGCTGTGTCGATCTCACGTATGCGATTGGTGCAAACGGCGTCCGCTGCTTTCTCGGCGGGACGGTGCTCCGCATGAAGTACTGGCCATTCGAAGCGAGCTGCCGCTATTTCGGCGTCCGGTTCCGTCCCGGTCAGTGTATCCTGCCGGATGGTATCTGTATTGATGACATCGTCAACACGGATATCGAGCTGCCCACAGACTGCTATGGCGCAGATATTGCCGAACAGCTGTGCGAAGCGAAAACCTTGAAAGAGCAGGCGGCACAGATTCATACGATGCTGTCAAAGGTCAGCCGCTCCGCGGCGTGCCAAGACAGCAAAGCATCCATCGAACACTATATCCGCAAGCGCATTTATGAAACAAACGGTCAGGTTTCCATCCGCGAAATTTCGCAGGAAACCGGTTATTCCGAATGCTATGTGCGCCGTGCCTTCCGAACAATCCACGGTATCAGCCCCAAAGCGTTCGAACAAATCGTCCGCTTTCAAAACGCGCTGGACGAAATGGCGCATCACAAGGAGTTGGGCATCTTTGAACTGGCACAAAAGAGCGGCTATTTTGACCAATCTCACATGGTGAAAGAATTCCACAAATTTGCAGGTCTGACCCCCGAACAATATTTACAGGAAATGGCAGATTTATAACCGTCAGGAGGAACCGATATGGCTACAGGATTATCGAAAATTGAAATCATCACGAGCTTTGCCAAATATTCAGAATTACAGTCTGAGCTCAACCATCTGGGCGTGCGCGGCATGACTGTTATGCAGGTCATGGGCTGCGGCATTCAGAAAGGTACCAAGGAATTTGCAATCAAAGAAAATGCCGAGATTGCGCTGCTCCCCAAGCAGCAGATCAATCTGGTTGTAGAGACCAAAGACGTCGACAACATTGTAGAAAAAGTCAAGCAGGTGCTGTATACCGGCCACATCGGTGACGGAAAGATTTTCGTCTACTCCATCGACAATGTCATCAAGGTGCGCACCGGCGACGAAGGCATTGATGCACTGTAATAATCGGGTGATGTACAAATGGAAGAAAAAAAATTAGGACTCCGCAGTGTCGTTTCCACTTCTGTCGGCTTAGTCATTGCGACCAGCTGTCTGGTGTCGCTGGGACAGGGTGCCGGCGAAATCGGCATTGTCTTTATCGGCGCGATGATTGCCGCGTGTCTGCTCAATCTGACAACCATCGCTTCTCTCTCTGAGCTAAACGCCCTGATGCCGAACATCACCGGCGGTCTGGCGCAATATACGCTTGCCTGCATGGGACCTCTCCCCACCATTATCTCGATGGTGGGCGGATACCTGCTTTGCAACATTTTGTCATCCGGTGTCGAGGCTTCTATTTTTGCCTATGCGATGTCATCGGTCATTCCGCTTCCGATTCCAAGCATTGTGTACACGGCAGTTATGATGGTATTCATCATGGTTGCGAATTTATACGGCGTGGATATGTTCGCCAAGGTACAGGATTTGGTAGCCGTTTTGCTCGTCGGCTCCATGGTCGTCATGGGTCTGATCGGCGCGTTCAAGCTGGGTACCGGCACGGTTGTCGAACAGCCTGCCGTCATGGCATCCAGCCCCGGAGAGGTCATCTCGATGACCGCCACGGCATTCTGGCTGTTCATCGGCGCAGAATTTGCGATTCCGATTTCCAAGGACGTAAAGAACGCCAAGCGAAATGTTCCGCTCGGCATGTCGCTCGGTCTGCTTATCATTTTGGTCATGCAGATTATCATGGTTCTCGGATTTTATCACTACACCCCGTGGGCTGACCTCATGAATTCCGCTGCACCGCACATGCTGTACGGCGAAGCACTGCTCGGCAACACCGGAAAAATCTGGATGACCTTTGTCGCGGCGCTTGCCGTTGTCAGCACACAGAACTCCGGCGTCAACGGTCTGGCGCACATCGGCGAAGGCATGGCAAAGATGAACATGCTGCCGCAGATTTTCGCTAAGACCAACAAGCGCGGCTGTCCGTATATCGGTGTCATTCTGATTTCGGTCTCCATGTTCCTGTTCGCGTATATCTCGGACGGTTCTTCCGAAATGATTGAATTTTTGATTTTGGTCGGCTCGGTTTTCTGGATGATTACGTACATTTTCGCGCACATCGACGTGTTGATTCTGCGCAGAAAGATGCCAAAGGCGCCGCGCAGCTTCAAAATCCCGCTCGGCCCAATCATTCCGCTGATTGGCATTCTCGGTACCTCGTACATGATTTTCTACATCTCCAACGACATGCACGAGCGTCTGATGATTTGGGCAGTCGCCGGTGTTTCCATTCTCGCACTCGGCATTTACGCATACTTCTGGACAAAGTTCAAGATGAAGATGCCGGTATGGAAATCAGTTCCGATTGAAAAGGTCATGGCAATGGATGACAGCCGCTATTATGCTCTTCGCAGAAAAACCGGCATCTGGTAAATAATATATATCCTGTCCATATAGCAAGACGGTATCGAAAACAAATTTTCGATACCGTCTTTTCATATTGCCATCATTCTGGTATAATATACCATATCGTTTCAAAACGAATCATATGAAAAAGGAGATTACGTATGAAAAAGAAACTCATGGCGCTCTTGCTGTGCAGCGTAACCGCTGTTATGCTGACAGCATGCGGCAGCTCCAACGAAGGCAGCACTTCGGAGGAAAAGGTCTATTTGGAGGATTCGCAGATTCAGCAGCTGTTTACCGATCCGGAACAGTTCAAGGGCAAATATGCCAAGCTGAGCGGTGTGCTCCTCGCAAATCCGGAAACCGACAGTGATGGTTCCATGGCTCTGCAAATCTTTTATGACACGCAAAACTACGACCAAAATTTCATCGTGTACACAGACAATGCAGACGCTTCCCTGAAGTCCGGCGATTACGTCAAGGTCGACGGAAAGGTGCGCGGCAAGTTTACCGGTCAAAATGCAATGGGCGCTGAAATTTCCATTCCGGCAATTGAAAACGCTGCCGTCACCAAATCCACATACATGGATGTCGTTGCTCCTACCACGGCAGCCCTTGAACCGAACGTTTCTGCGGAACAACACGGCATCACCGCATCGGTGGATAAGATCGAGTACTCCGACTTGGAAACCCGCGTTTACATGACGGTCAAGAACGATTCTTCCGACAACGTAAGCCTCGATGTATATGGCATCAAGCTGATTATGGACGGACAGCAAATTGCGCAGGATGACAACAGTGTATCTTCCTTTAACGGCAACTATGCGGAATTAAACTACGACATTGCCGCTGGCGCATCCAGCTCCGGTATTCTCGTATTCCCTGCCATAGAACAGAAAAAGGATTTTCAGGTTGTCCTGTCCAATGTAATCAGCGATAACTACGAACTCGATTTTGACACATATACGCTGAATATTTCCGCACAGTAAACACTCCGTTTACGCAAAATCCCATCTGCAAAATGCAGATGGGATTTTATTTTATCCGACTCTATTTACTTTTCCTCTGCCGGAGCCTTTTCTCTCGGCAGAACAATGTTCAGGATAATTGCAACCAGTGCTGCCGGAACAATGCCGGAGCCGCCGAAAATCAGCGAGATGTAGCTCGGCAGACCTGCCAGCACATCGCTGTTTGCGCCCAAGCCATAGCCCAGACCCAGAGCAACCGACACAATGCTCATGTTGCGTGCGCTCATCGGATCCTTGGTAATCAGCTGAATGCCGCTGAGCACGATGGACGAGAACATGATGATAGCTGCGCCGCCGAGTACGCTCTGCGGCATGATGGATACCAATGCAGCCAGCTTCGGGCACAGACCGCAGACAATCAGGAAGATGGCACCAAAGCCCAGTGCTGTTCTGTTGACAATCTTCGTCATCGTCACAAGACCTACGTTCTGGCTGAACGATGTGTTCGGCAGAACACCGAACAGAGCCGCAAAGCTGGAGCCAACGCCGTCACACATAACGCCGCCGGACAGTTCCTTGTCAGTCGCCTCTCTGCCCATACCGCCTTCGATACAGCCGGAAATATCACCGACCGTCTCAACTGCCGTTACAATAAACATGATGCCAACCGGAATGATTGCGCGGGCATCAAAAACTGGCTTGACCGGCATAAACTTCGGAACGGCGAACCAAGATGCTTCCGCAACCTTGCTCCAATTGAGCACCCAAGCCTTGGTGTATTCCACGCCGTCTGCGCCGACTGCTGTGGTGTCGAGACACGCACCCATGATTGCACAGATAATGTATCCGCAGATAATGCCAATCAAAATACAAGACGAGCTTGCCAGTCCCTTTGCGCCGTGCTTGAATGCCAGAATGATAATCATAACGACCAAGCCCAGCAGCAGGTTTTCCAGAGAGCCGTAATCCTTTGCGCTGGAACCGCCGCCAAACGAGCTGACGCCGACACTGATCAGCGACAGGCCGATGGACAATACGACCGTGCCGGTTACGATTGCCGGAAAGAATCGGCGCAGCGGCTTGAGAAATGCGCCCAAAACCGTCTCAAACAAACCGCCGACAATCGATGCACCCATCATCGCGCCGTATGCGATGATGCCGCCGCCCATGACATTGGCAACGCTGCTGAATACACCGATAAATCCGGAGCTGGTGCCCATGATAATCGGAACCTGTCCGCCGATCGGTCCAATCGAGAACAGCTGAACCAGCGTCACAATACCGGCAACCAGCATCGCGTTCTGCAGCAGAGAAACCTGAATCGCCATGAACGACTGCGCATCTCCGATTGCAGCGCACGCACTCATGATGACGAGCAGCGGCGTCAGATTGCCGACAAACATCGCCAGTACGTGCTGGAGACCGAGTGGAATCGCCTGCTTCAGCGGAAGCTTGCCCTTAAAGTCATAAGGGGTCACATACTGTTTTTGATTTTCCATATTTCCTCCTGTAATTATTAAAAATTTGTAAACGTTGACTGTATTATAGCACAGATTTTTCTGCTATCCCATATTTTTCTGCATTTCAGACAGAATTCGACGAAATATAAAAAACTGCGCCGATGAAAGCGCAGTTTTTTCATATTTTATCTATGGTACAGCAGCAAAATGTCCTGCGGACTTACTCCTAATTGCGTAGGATATTTTTCCATCGCAATGCGTTTGGAAAACCGCCTCCAAACCGGCGCCGCCGTCTGTTGCTGGTTGGCAAACCGAAATTGTGTAATCCATTCAAACGGTTCTTCCATCTCTCCGACCCACGAAACCGAAAAACGGTTGCTTGAAACGGCAGGATCAAACGCATGTGCGCGGATACCGATTGCCCGCAGGCCATCACGCACCGGTGCCGCCGTCTCAAGCTGAACACCCCATTCCGGCACCCATACGGCATACTCCCCGCTTTTCTGTGCAGAGACAATGTTTTTGCAGCCGGTTAAAACAGCAGCCTGTACCGACTGCGGGTTCGCAAATACATCCCGCGTCTCCTGCTGTGTCAGCACTGTTCCCTGATGCAAAACCGCCACTTGTCCGCACATATGATAGGCCTCATCTCGGCTGTGCGTCACAAGCAGGACGTCCCGCCCGTAGCGCTTGAGCAGCTCGCGCAGCTCCATCTGTAGTTTCTCGCGCAAATGACTGTCCAGCGCGGAAAACGGTTCATCCAGCAGCAGCAAATGCGGTTCGTTGACCAGCATGCGGGCAAGTGCCGTTCGCTGTGCCTGTCCGCCGGACAGTTGATGCGGCCGATGCTTTTGCAGCTCTTCCAGCTGCAAAAGCTTGAGTATGTCCCGATATTTTTGCTCGCGGATTTCGCGCCGCTTTTCCCATTTTAATCCGCACAGGATGTTCTGCCGCACGGTCATATGCGGAAACAGCGCATAGTTCTGAAACAAATATCCGACTTTTCTCTGCTGCGGTGCAAGATTGATACCGCGCTTGCTGTCAAATAGCACGGTTCCGTCCAGCGCAATATATCCGCTGTCCGGCTTTTCAATACCGGCTATGCATTTGAGTGTCATGCTTTTGCCGCAGCCGGATGCGCCGAGCAGGCCGAGCACGCCGCCCTGTGTCTCTAATGAGATGTCCAGTGAAAATGCTCCCAATTTTTTATGAATCTCCGCACGCAGGCTCATGCTTTCACCGCCTTTTTCTGTTTGCTTTCCAACAGATTCACAGCCAGCAGCACAACGGTACTGATGGCAAGATTGACCAGTACCCATCTCCACGCGCCGGCGGAATCATTGGTGCGCCACAGCTGATACACAGTGGTGGAAATCGTCGCAGTTTTTCGCGGCGTGTATCCAATCAGCATACTGGTCGCGCCGTATTCACCCAGTGCGCGTGCAAAGGTCAGCACGGTTCCCGCCAGAATCCCCTGTCTGCACGCAGGCATCCGAATGCGCCAGAAAATATAGGTATTAGACAGTCCCAGCGTTTTGCCCGCATAGGCAAGATTCGGATCAAAGGCTTCAAACGCACCGCGCGCTGTCCGATACATGAGCGGAAATGAGACAAATGCCGCTGCCAAAATGCCGCCGTACCAAGTCATGACAAACTGAATGCCATATTGCGCCAAAAACTGTCCCAGCGGACGTTTGACGCCAAAAATCAGCAGCAAAAAATAGCCGCACACCGTCGGCGGCAGCACCATCGGCAAGGTCAAAACAACATCCAAGATTCCTTTGAGCACACGCGGCAGCCGCGCCGCATAATATGCGCAAAAAATACCTGTGAAAAATACCAGCACACAGCTCATTCCGGCAATGCGCAGCGAATTCCATAAAGGATACCAGTCCATATTACGCCACAGCTGCAAAGCCAACCTTTTCAAATACTTTGGCCGCAGCATCGCTGCTCAGATAAGCCAAAAATTCCTGTGCCTGCTCCGGATGCTGGCTGTTCTTCATAACCGCTGCCGGATAAATGGTCTTGCCGCACATTTCCTCCGTTGCTTCACCGACAACCTTCAGGCCTGCGCTGTACGCATCGGTGTAGTAGACAATGCCGCAATCCGCGCTGCCCTCGGAAACCTGCGTGGTAACTTCCTTTACATTGGAACCATAGGTGATTTCACCGGCGTCTGCCAGTGCCTTCTCATCCAGTCCAAAATACTGCAAAATCTTCTGGGTGTACTGACCGACCGGCACATCACTGTTGCCCATCGCCATCAGCACATCGCCGCTCTCCAGCTTGTTCTTGAGGTCATCAAAGCTGTTGATATTTTTCGGGTTGTTTTCCGGCACGACCAGCACAACCTTATTTTCCAGCAAATCCATGCGGCTGTCGCTGTTGATAAAATCCAGCTTTTCCGGATTTGCTGTCTCATCCTTGGAAGCGTCCAGTTGATCCATCTGCTTCTGTGCCGCGGAAATGAACACATCACAAGTTGCACCTTCCTGAATCTGGGTCTTGAGCGTACCGGAGGAATCAAAGTTATACGTCAGCGTGACGTCCTTGTGCTGTGCTTCATAATCGGTCTTGATCTGATTGAGCGTTTCGGTCATAGACGCCGCCGCAAAAACGACCAGTTCGGTCTTTTTACCGGAATCGGATGCCGCCGAGCCGGTATCCGCGTTGGTGTTTGTGTTCGTGCTGCCGCATCCGGTCAGACCGGCAGTCATGGTCATTGCCAGCGCCATCAGCGCTGCCAGCGCTTTTGTTCTCTTTTTCATAAGATAAACACTCCTTTTGAAAAAATAATTTATGCTCGTGCGCAGTCATGTACTGTTCCGCGCAACAGTCCCAATCCATGCGGAATGGTGTCCATAAACACATCCATCGTCTCCATGCATGCCTTCGGGCTGCCGGGCAGATTGATAATCAGCGTTCGTCCGCGAATGACGGAAACCGCCCGCGACAGCATCGCCCGTTTGGTAATCTTCATAGATTCCGCCCGCATGGCTTCGGCAATGCCGGGCACCAGACGGTCTGCCACGGCAAGCGTTGCCTCCGGCGTGACATCTCGCTGTGAAAAACCGGTGCCGCCCGTCGTCAAAATCAAACCCGGCTGTCTCTGGTCACACAAGCGAATGAGTTCGTGCTCCAATCTCTCGCGTCCGTCCGGCAGCAGTAGCTGTTCGATTACGGTATATCCGTTTTCGCGCAGGCGCTGTGCAATCATCGGCCCGCTTTTATCCTTTCGTGTACCTGCGGCTCCCGCATCGCTCAATGTAATCACGGCCGCCTGAAACGCAAATGGCTGTGTCCGCGCAATGCATTGCATGTCATCGCCGACACGGATGGTGCCGCCGCGCAGGACGCGGGCAAACACACCTTCCCGCGGCATGATGCAGTCTCCAACACGCTGATAGATGGCGCAATGCGTGTGACATTCTTTGCCAATCTGCGTGATTTCCAGCAAAACTTCGCCGCACTGTAATTGCGTGCCCACCGGCAGAGCGCGAAAATCAATTCCCGTCACCGCAAGATTTTCTCCAAACGCACCCGCAGCAACTGCCACGCCGCGTTCCCGAAAGGCGTCAATCTTTTCCTGCTGCAGCAGGCTGACCTGCCGATGCCAATTTCCCGCATGTGCATCACCCTGTATGCCGTAATCCGGCACAAATTGTGCACTGAAAACCGGCTGTTTGGGTGTACCGCGCTGTTTGCTGATACAAATAGCCGTCACTGTTCCCATCTTATCCTCCAATCTGATTCATCGTCTGCCGTTCAGCATCATCTGTCTGCATGCCGAAACAATGGTTTGCCGGCTTTTGATAGATGCTCTGGCGCAGCAGCTCTTGTATTTCCTCATCCGATGCGCCGCCGCGCAACCGCGCGCGCACGTCAACACGTGTGGCATAGCTCAGGCACGGCTTGAGCTGTCCGGTGCTCGTCAGCCGCACACGGTCGCACGACCTGCAAAACCGATGGGTCATCGGCGCAATGACGCCAACGGCTCCCATGAGTTTGCCGCTGGTATAGTATCGCGCCGGTGCGCTGCAATCTTGTGTTTCGGCAGGCCGCAGGTCGCTCCATCGGCCGCGAAGCTGTTCCAAAACCGCCTGCGCCGTGTGTTGCTCGTCCATGATTCCCTGTCCCAGCGGCATCTGTTCAATAAATCGGACACAAATAGGGAATTCCTGTGCCAACGCGGCAATTTCTGCCCATTCCTCCTGATTTTCCGCCAGCAAAACCGTGTTTGTTTTTGTGGTTATCCCCGCCTGCACGCAGCAGCGCAGCAGTGCTTTCCAATCCGGTATCCCATCACAGCCGGTAATCGCTCGGAATCGCTGCCGCTGCAGTGTATCCAAGCTGATGTTCACTGCGTTCAGACCAGCCTGCACCAGCTCTGACAAATATTCCGGCAGCAAGATACCATTTGTCGTCATGGCTATCGTGTCAATTTCCGGAATCTCTCGTATCATTTTGATCAGCTGCACACAATCCTTGCGCACCAGCGGCTCTCCGCCGGTGATGCGCACCTTTGTGATACCGAGGGAGGCGGCAATGCGCACAATTCGCGCAATTTCTTCATAGCGCAGAATGTCCCGATGCTGTACCGCCGGTGCACCATGCGGCATACAGTAAAAGCATTTGAGATTGCATCGGTCTGTAATCGAAACGCGCAGATACTTGATGTTTCTTCCAAATTGGTCGGTCACGGCGTCACCTGCTGATACGAGAAATCGCCGCTGCGGCCGCCATGCTTTTCCACAAGATGAATATCCGTCATGGTCATGTGTTTGTCCGCCGCCTTGAGCATATCATAGATTGTCAGCAGTGCGATATGGCAGCCTGTCAGCGCTTCCATTTCCACACCAGTCTTGCCGTCGCAGGCAGCCAAACAACAAACTTCGATTGCTTTCCGGTCTGGGTGCATCATGAACGTCACTTTGCAGTTGGTCAAATTTAAGCGGTGACACAGCGGAATCAAGTCCGCGGTTTTCTTTGCCGCCATAATGCCGGCAATTTGTGCAACGCCGAGTACATCGCCTTTTTTCGCCGTGCCGTCACGCACCGCTGCAAACGCCGCTTCGTTCATATGAATCTCGCCGCGGGCAAGCGCCGTTCGATGGGTGATTTGCTTTTCTCCAACATCCACCATCACAGCATTTCCCGCTTCGTCTATGTGCGTGAGCTTGTGTTCCATGTTTATACACCCTTTCCAAATCCGCAGTTCGGAAAATGGCAGTCGTCACAATTCAAACACAGACCGCCGTTTCCAAGTCCTGCAAGCCATTCCGCCGTGACCGGCACATCTGCCAGCAAGCGCGGCAAAACCAGATCGAAAATCGTCCGTTTCGCGTACATCACACAGCCGGGCAAGCCGCACACCGGACGGCCATCCGGCATATACGCCGCAAGAAACATCGCCCCCGGCAGCACCGGCGCACCATACGAAACAATCTGCACACCGGTATTGCGAATCGCAAGCGGCGTCCTGTCGTCCGGATCCACGCTCATGCCGCCCGTGCAAAATACCATGTCACAGCCGTTTGCCAGCATGTTTTGAATGGTCTGCGTAATCACCGCCGCATCGTCGCCCGGACAGACGTGCGCCGTCATGGTACAGCCATATTCTCCGAGCTTTTCCACAATGACATCGGTAAATGTGTCCTGAATAAGACCCTTTGCGACCTCACTGCCCGTCGTCACAACGCCAAAGGTCTTTTTCTTGAGCGGATACAGCTGAATGAGCGGCTTCTCGCCCGCCGCTTCTTTTGCCCGCTGCATTTTTTCCTTTTCAATGACCAGCGGGATGATGCGCGTGCCGCACAGCTTCTCGCCTTTTTTAACGACAAAGCCGGAAGGACGCGTGGCAATCATCATTTCACCGAGACTGTTGACGCGGCGCAAGCCGTCCAAATCAACCATAAGCAGGCCATCTATGTCCGCAATCAGCTCAATTTTGCCTTCTTTGGCTTCCGAGGCGTGCATATGCTCGCCCTGACAAATGGCGCGCAGAACATCTGCCGCATCGTTCTCATGCAGCATATTTTCGTTATTTTCCCAGATGTAAATATGCTCTTTTCCCACACGGAGCAAAACAGGAATATCCTGTTCTCGAATGATATGTCCCTTGCGGAACACGGCATCCTTCGTCACGCCCTTGATAATCTGTGTGATGTCATGACACAGCACCTGTCCGACTGCGTCTTCGGTTCGTATCAGCTTCATGTCTGCTCTCCCTCCTGTTCCTCTATCGGAAAAAACTGCTGTAACTGCTGCTGCGCATAGCGTTTGATCGCCTGCTCATATGCGGCAAACTGATCGAGCAGATACTCTCCCGCAGGCGTCAGCGCCGCACTGCCGCCGCCTGCACCACCGCGCGTGCGCTCGACAAGTGTTGTCTCCAGCGCCGCCTCCATATGCCGAATCATATGCCGGCCTTTGGAGTACGACAAGTCCATCTGCGCACACGCCTGCTGTACAGAGCCGGTTTTTCGAATGCCCGCCAGCAAATCTTTGGTTCCCGGTCCAAAAAAGCGGTCATCCCCCGCATACAGCCGCACCCGCGGATTGGAACGCAGCTTCTTATTAAATGGATAAATCATAATACGTGCCTCTTATTCCGAATGTTTTTTTCAAGACATTCGCTTTTCCAAAAAGAACCCGCATTCTTCCAAAGAATACGAGTTCTTACGTGGTCACTTCTTTATAGCCTTAGTTTACTGAATCAGTCGTTGTTTGTCAATATGGGAACATCCCAATCGCGGCGTTCAGATTCCGAAATCTCAAACCAAAAGATTTCATTCGGATATCGCTTCATGATTTTTCTCCCGCCGGTATCTCCGGACAGCTGCAACAGCTGTTCGCGCCAAGCGCCGGAAAACAGCGTTGGATTGCCCGGCTGGCCGTTTGACGCAGCCGAGGCCAGTGTTTTGCCGCTGTGTATTGCCCGCGTCAGAAACTCCCGCACGGTTTCCGCCCGCAGCTCCGGCTGATCGGCGGTAAAAAACGCCAGCCAGTCCGCCTGTCGCGCCGCCTGTACGCCGTGCCGCACGGATGCCGCGATTCCCTCCGCGGCATCCGCATTGTGCACAGCGCGCATGCCCAGCTCTTGTGCGTGCTGTTCTATGCATGCATACTGACTGACAACGATGATTTGTATGTGCTGCCCGTCTATTGTCTGCTGAGACAGCGCCTGCAGCATATGAAGCGCATGCTGATACATGGGAATGCCATGCACTTCGTACAGCAGCTTGTTCGACCCAAAGCGCCGCCCAAAACCGGACGCGAGCAAAATACAGGCAATCATCCCTGCTGTTTCTTTTCCTGTATGCCGCGCCACACGTGCTCCGGCATAATCGGCAGTTCATGATGCATCACGCCGGTCGCATTGAAAATGGCATGGGCAATCGCCGGAGACGGCGTATTGATGACAATTTCACCAATGCTCTTTGCGCCAAACGGGCCTGTCGGCTCATAGCTCTGGCGGAAATCCACTTCAATTTCCGGAATATCCATACGCGTCGGGATTTTATACTGCATCAGGTTGCGCATGCGGTTGAATCCCGTTCCGTTGTAGTTTTGACCCTCATACAGTGCCATGCCAAGACCCTGCATCAAGCCGCCCTCGGTCTGTACGCGCGCCAAATTCGGGTTGACCACCGTGCCGCAGTCCACGCAGGCAGTATATTTAATCGGAACAACCTTACCGGTCTCCGGATCCACATCAATTTCTGCCATGCCGACCATGTACGGCGGAGGAGATACCGGACTGTTGCCGCCCGCGGTGACGCTCTGCCAGCCCTCCGTACCGCCCTGCAGCTGATTGGCCAGCTCTTTCAGCGTGATGCTGCTGCCTGTGCTCACACAAGTCAGAATTTTGCCGTCAAACGCCACTTCATCCTTCGGGCATTCCAGACGCTTTGCCGCCTGCTCCGTGATGTTCTGGCGCAGCTGCTCCGCCGCCTTGATGACGGCATTGCCGGTCAGATACGTGGTAGACGATGCATAGGAACCGGAATCATACGGCGATGTATCGGTATCTACACCGTATGTCACAACGTCATCCAAATCGCACTCGAGAACGTCCGCCGCCATCTGCGCCAGAATGGTATCACTGCCGGTACCCATGTCTGTACTGCCCACAAGCAGACTGTAAAAACCGTCATCGTTCATCTTGATGGTGACGTTTGCCTCATCGACAAAGCTGATGCAGCTGCCCTGCATCGCCATCGCCACGCCGACACTGCGAATATGGCCGTTCGGCAAGGTCTTTGCCGGAAATTTGCTGTCCCAGTCCATCATTTCTTTGCACCGCGCCATACACTGATCCAGCGCGCAGGCATTGGCGGTCTCATTGTTGTACGCCGTCATAATGTCTCCCTCGTGCAGCATATTGTGCTCACGAATTTTTACCGGATCAATGCCCAGCTTATGCGCCATCAAATTGACCGTGTTCTCCATCGCAAAGACGCCCTGCGTTGCGCCGTAGCCGCGATATGCGCCTGCACTCGGATGATTGCTGTACACGGTATTCGCAACAAAGCGAAATGCTTCATATTTGCCGCTGTACAGCGGAATGGACTTGTGTCCTACCAGACCGATGGTCGTCGGTCCGTGCTCGCCGTATGCGCCGGTGTTTGACAGCGCATGGACTTCAATCGCACGAATTGTACCGTCCTTCATCGCGCCCAGCTTGACGGTTACTTCCATCTCATGCCGCGCACTGCCCGCGATCATGGTTTCTTCACGCGTATAGTAAATCTTACTCGGCTTGCCGGTCAGCCAAGTGACAACTGCCGGAAAGCGCTCGACAACCGCAGTCTGCTTGGCGCCAAAACCGCCGCCAATGCGCGGCTTGATGACGCGAATTTTGCTCTTCGGAATACCCAGTGCATTGGCCATATTGCGGCGAACATGGAACGGAATCTGCGTCGCACTCTGAATGACCAGTCTGCCATAGGTATCCATCCAGCAGTTCGCCGTAAACGGCTCCATCATCGTCTGCTGATCCTCAATGGTGTGATAAGTCTCCTCTATGACCTCATCGCAGGACGCGAACACCGCATCGACATCGCCATGGCTCACATCCTCGTGATAGACGGAATTGCGCTTGTTGTCGCCGTGGCTCCAATCGCTCTCCGTCCAGTCATCCTCCGGATGAATCAAGGTCTCATTGTCCAGTGACTCGCGGAAGTCAAGAATTGCCGGCAAAACGTCATAGGTGACTTTAATCAGCTTGAGTGCTTTGTTTGCTGCTTTTTCGGTTTCTGCCGCGACAATTGCCACTTCATCTCCGACAAAGCGTACATGCTGGTCGAGAATATAGCGGTCATACGGCGATGCTTCGAGGAAGGTCTGTCCCGCCTGCGTAAAACGATGCTGCGGCACATTCTTGTATGTCAGCACACATTCCACGCCCGGTACCAGCTCTGCCTTCGAGGTATCAATCTCCCGAATCATGGCATGGGCGTGCGGGGAACGCAGGATTTTGATAATCAGGCAGTTTTCCGGTGCCAGATCGTCTGCATACACCGGCTTGCCGGTGACAAGCGCCTCTGCGTCCTTCTTGACAATCGGCGTGCCGACATACTTTCCCGGTTCTCTGGAATCTGGTAATCTCATGCTTTCGCCTCCTTCCGCAGTTTCAGCCACTTGTGAATCGCGCGCATATGGCTGGCATAGCCGGTACAGCGACACAGATTGCCGGACAGATATTCCTTTATTTCTTCATCCGTCGGGTCTGTCAGCTCCCGCTCCATCGCCAGCACATTCATAATAAAGCCCGGATTACAGAAGCCGCACTGCTCGCCGCCTTCGCGTGCGAGGAACATGCCAAATTCGCGCGCTTCTTCCTGTAAGCCTTCCAGTGTGGTCACTTCGTGTCCAGCAGCACGCGCTGCCAGTACATTGCAGCTGAGCACCGGCGTGCCGTCCAGCCATACCGTACATAGACCGCAGTTGGATGTTTCACAGCCGCGCTTAACACTCTTGCAGTGATGCTTTCGGCAAAAATCCAACAACAGCATATCCGGCTCAATCAGATCAACGATCTGTTTGCCGTTTAATTTCAATTTAATTTCCATTTGTTCTAATCCTTTCCAGCTCATCTGCTGCGCGCTGAATCAGCACGCCAGACAGCATCCGGCGATACTCTGCCGATGCGCGGATATTGTTCTGGTACGGCAGTTCCTTGGCCTGTTCTATCAGTTCCGGAATGTTGTCCGCGTACACTTCGCGCGCACGCATCGGACGCGCGCCGACAGCCGCGCAATATTTGCCGTCCTTGACGCTGACCGCTGCGGTCAGCACCGGAAAATCGGTTTCCGTGTTGCGGAACGACTGATAAACAATCTTGCGGCCGGTCTTTTGAATATGTACCGCCGTCAAGATGCTGTTGTCCGGCTTTTGCCGACAGAATTCTGCGATTGGTATTTGCACCAATTTGCCGTCGCCCTGATACAGCTCCACCGTGCAGTCCATTGCCAGCAGCAGCGTCAGCGGATCGGAAAATCCCGCACGCAGCCAGACCGAGCCGCCCATGGTCGCGCAATTTCGAAACTGCACGCCGACGATATGCCGCACGCTTTCCTGCGCCGCATGGTCAAAATATGCATTGATTCCCTCGTGGGTCTCAAACTGCCGCAGCGTTGCCATCGCACCAATGACAAATTCATCCTCTGTCTCCTGAATCTGATCCAGATCCAAGCCGCTCAAATCAATGGCAGCGGAAACGTTGCCGCTGCTCATTTTCATCCAGCCCATACCGCCCAATACGCGGTTCGGGCGCTTCTGATTTGCCTTCCACGCTTCTTCCAAAGAGCTTGCCTTCAAAAATTCTCGAATAGTAATCATATTCCCGTCACCTCATCTCTTGTGTTCTCTCGTTGCTTTGCCAAAAAATTCAGGTGCAGCAGTGCTTCGAGCACGCCGCCGCCTACCGCTCTTGCTTTATCGCTGACCGAATAGCAATGCGTCCGCTCACAGCGCGGATCGACATCACCAGACTTCATGCCCTTGGTGACGACAACACCGCTTTGCAGCAATCCGCGCACCACGCCGGTAATTTCACTGCGCATCGGCATCCCGTTGACGATTGCGCAAATATCTCCGCGCGCAACCGTATCTCCAATTGCGGCCACCGGTTCAAACACGCCGTCACACGGCGCACGCAAAATGCGTTCGGTGGTATAGCCGCCAATATTGCCCGGCACACCGGTGTTCGCAATCGCGCTGCCAGTATAGATGCATCTGCCCAAATAGTGTCCGCGCTTGGTCTCTACCACACAATGGCAGTCTTTTCCCGCTGTAAATCCCGGACCCACGCCAATCACGATCGGCGCATCGTCTATGCATGTTCCCAAATTGTGCTTTGCCAAAATGGCATCGACCACGGCATCCGGTTTCCACTGCGCGCGAATCTTCGCCTCCGGATCTATCATCACCGCGATTTCTCCGCGCCGCAATACGTTCTGCATCTCGTCGATGTTGCTGCACAGCTGCGCGGTTGTCCCTTCAATTTCTGCGCTGCGCTCATACACAGCTCTGGAAAATGCCACCGTGCGGCGCACCGCAGTCGGGACGGCGAGATCCGTCATCACAACGGAACAGCCGCACTGATGCAGTCGGCAAGCAATGCCGCTCGCCAGATCTCCTGCTCCCTTTATCAATACTCGCATATTATATCCCTCGATATGTCGTCAAAACACAGGCAATGTCCTGCGGCAACTGCGCCGCAATGCGACCCCCTGCATCTTGCTCCCGTCTGCCGTCCGCCTGATTGAGAATCACAGCGAACCGTCGATTTCCTACACCCTTGCGCAGTCCATGTTCGTGCAAGAGCAGCACCGCCGCCATCTCCGGCGTGATGCACTGCTCCGGAGATACCGCCAGTACCGCACACACGCGCTCCGGCCGATGGCACACCTGTGCAATCGGTCTGCCGATGCCGGTTAAGCCCATGACCGCAATCACCAAACCGGTCTGCGCCGTCAGTACCGGCTCATGTGCCGCCGGTGCTTTGAGCGGCAGACCGCGGCTTCCATCCGCTTCGATGAGCACAAAATCATACTGCTGTCTGAGCGCATCCGGATGCTCCACTGCTTGGAGCTTTCCATGCTCTGCCGGTCGTCCCATGCAAGTCAGATTTTTCGGCAATGTCTCGCAAAACGGCATAATTCGTGTTGTAGTCGTCATCACAGTCCGCTTGCCGCGCTGCGCCAATTCTGTTCCCATTGTCAGCATGCTGCTCGTCTTTCCGCCGCCGCCCACAAATGCCGTAATCGGCGCAGGCACAATGGCATCCGTCAAACAGGAAATTTCTCGCAAATCCGGTAAATAGATATGTGGTCGTTTCATACTTCATTCAAATCCGTCAGGAAAATTTTCATTTGGCCGCCGCACACCATGCCTTGCTCTGCCGCAACATCGTTGTTCATATTGACGGTCACGCATTTGCTCTCTCCCGTGCCAATCAAATGGAATGCATCGCGCAGCACCGCACTTTCACTGCATCCGCCGCCGATGGTTCCTTTTGCCTGAAACATTTCGTTTACCGTCATAAACGAGCCGGACTTCACCGGTGTTGATCCGCTGGTCTCATACACCAGCAGCAGCGCTTTTTTGAGCGGATTGCTGACAATGTCCTCCACGACATCCGCACGAAATGTCTCCTCCGTCAGGATATGTGATTTGGAACGGCGATCCAGTCCGCGCCTGCGCGTCTGCACCAATTGCGCCGCAATGGACACCGCGATTTCCTGCACGGACAGCGCGCCAATATCCAAGCCAATCGGCGTATGGATGCTGTCCAGCTTGTCCTGTGCAAAGCCTTCCTGCGCCAGCATGTGCAGCAGTGCAATCGTGCGCCGCTTGGACCCGAGCATGCCCAGATACCGCGGCATGGTTCCCGCGAGTAAGGTCCGCAGACAATCGGTGTCATACCGGTGCCCGCGCGTAATCACAGCGACATAATCTCCCGCATGAATCTGCAGTTGTTCAATCGCATGGGGAAATGCATCGCAGACAATGCGCTCTGCCTGCGGAAATCGCGGATGATTCGCAAACAGCGGTCTGTCATCCACGACGATAACCGCAAATCCAAGCATGGATGCGATCTCACACAACGGCTGTGCGATGTGTCCGGCGCCCAATAAAATCAGCCGCTCCTTTGGTCGAAACACGCGCGTATAGGTCTCGTTGTCAATCACAAGATCCATCTGCGCAATCTGGTTGTTTTGTGTCTGTTTTAAGATTTCTGCAAATTGCTCCCGCATCGCATATCTCCTATATTCTCAGCGATACAATCTGCTCAAACGGAATGTGCAGCGCCGCGATTGCATCTCTGTTTTGTTCATATTGTTCCGGCGCAATGCGCCACGCCAATCCGCACCCCGCTGTAATTTCGCGCGGAATCGGAATGAGTCTGCCCGCGATGCCGTACGCGGCGCACTGCGCTTCCATTGCCATCGCATCGGTTGTCGTGCGAAACGTCAGAATTACATAGTCTCGTTTTTTACGCATCCGCATCCTCACATTCTTCGGCAATGTCCCGCAAAGCCTGTATTGCCGCGTCAATGTCTGCTTCCGTGTTCCAATACGAAAAACTAAACCGCACAGCTCCCTGCTCGGCTGTGCCGAAGTGCTTGTGCATCAACGGTGCGCAATGCGCGCCCGCACGCACACAGATTCCATATTCTTCCCACAGCACATCACTGACCGTCGCCGCATCTGCCGTCCCAAGATTCAGCGTGACAATCGGAGCGCGCAGCGACGCATCCATATCACCATATAGTTTCACGTGCGGAATGCTGCGAACTCCCGACAAAAAGCGCCGCATCCACGCATCTTCGCGCGCATGAATGGCTTCTACGCCGGTTTCAAGCAAGAAATCAACAGCCGCCTCCAAGCCTGCCAAGCCATGTCCATTTGCTGTTCCGGCCTCCAATGCCGTCGGCATGTCTGCCGGATGCTGTTTGTCAAAGCTGTGCACGCCGCTGCCGCCGACCAGCAAAGATGGAATCGACAGACCTTCTCGAACATATATGCCGCCGGTGCCCTGCGGGCCGAGCAGGCTTTTGTGTCCGGTAAAGCACAGCACATCTATGTCCATTTCCTGTACATCAATCGGAATGGCGCCCGCTGTCTGTGCCGCATCTACAACGAGCAGCGCGCCCGCTTGATGTGCGATATCCGCAATGTGCTGAATTGGCACGACATTTCCCGTCACATTGGATGCGTGGTGCATGACAATCGCACGCGTATTTTCGCGCATGGCGTTTTGCACGTCCTGCGGGTCAATCCTTCCGTTTTCATTCGCTGATACAATTGTCAAAAAAACACCGTTTTCTTGTTTTTTGTACAATGGACGCAAAACAGAATTGTGCTCGCAAACAGTCGTCACAACATGATCTCCGGCGTGCAGCAGTCCGTCTATTGCCATATTCAACGCTTGTGTGACGTTGGCTGTAAATGCAATGCGCGAAGCACTTTCCGCATGAAACAACCGCGCCAGCTTGGCGCGCGTGCGATACAGCACGCGCGATGCTTCCAGCGTCGGCGCATGCGCGCCGCGGCCCGCATTTCCAATCGTATGAAACGCGCAGCACACAGCTTGTTCCACCTGTTTCGGCTTATAAAAGGATGTCGCCGCACTGTCAAGATATATCATGGCTTTACAAGCAGAGAGGCCTGTGTCATTTTCTCCGCAATCACATACATATTGGTCACCGTTCCGACCTGTAATTGATCTGTCAAACCATAATGATTCAGACACGTGCCGCAGGTCAGAATTTCAACGCCCTGTGCTTCCAGCTCCTTGAGATCCTCCAATGTCACAGCGCCTTCGCAGGTCAGCTTTGCGCCGCCGTTGTAGAACAGCATTGTCTTTGGCAGTTTGTCCTGCTGGGACAGCGCATAGATAAATCCCTTCATGAGCACGGCGCCCAGCGCATCATCGCCGGTTCCCATGCATGCGGACGAGATGACAACAACGGTATTGTCCGTCTGCATCGGCGCACACATAACCGGCTGTTCTGCATTTTCCTGCACCTGCTGCTCCGTCTGTACGCCAACCGTCATCACGACCCGATATTTGTTGCTTTCCAGCTGCTCCGCCTGTACGCCATACCCTTTCTGATTTGCCATTTTGGTTAAATTCTGCACGGCAATTTCATTGTCCACAAAGGTTTCTACCGTACCGCCCTGTGCACCCATTTCCTGAATGGCATGTTTGGTTTTGACAACCGGAATTGGGCAGGCATCGCCCATTGCGTTGACTGTTTTATTCATGATAGTTTTTCCTCACTCCGTGTATCAAAGAACCAAAATTTCCGGTTCTGTTTTATTGATAATTTCTCCGACAATGCGTGCCGGAAGTCCTGCATGCTGCAATTCTTTTTCCAGCTGTACCGCCTGTACCGGCTCCACAGCCAGCAGCAGACCACCGGAGGTCTGCGGGTCTAGCAGGACTTCTTCCATCGCAAACGGAACGTTTTGAAACTGCACAAAATCTTTGACATAATTGCGGTTACGCTGTCCTGCTGCAGTCAGCAAAAATTCATCTGCATGGCGCAGTGCCTCTGTCATAACCGGCACATGGCGGGAATCAATGCGCGCAGACAGCTTGCTGTCCAGCATCTCATGCAAATGCCCAAGAAAGCCAAAGCCCGTGACATCCGTGCAGGCATGTACCGCATACGTTTTACAAATCTCCGCCGCATATTTGTTGAGCATTGTCATAGAGGCAATTGCTTCCTGCATGGCATGTTCCGATGCTTCTCCGACGCGGTTCGCCGTACACAAAATGCCGACGCCGAGTTTTTTGGTCAAAATCAGCGCATCTCCCGCTTGTCCGTGATTGTTTGCATATACAGTTTTGGGGTCTATCGTTCCCATGACCGACAGCCCATATTTTACACTGTCATCGGCAATCGAATGCCCGCCGACCAGCGAGCCGCCGGCTTCCAATACCTTCTCCGAACCGCCGCGCATAATCTCGCCCAAGACATTCAAATCCATCTTTTCCGGAAAACACACGATGTTGAGCGCGGTTTTCACCTCTCCGCCCATCGCATAAATATCACTCAGTGCATTTGCCGCCGCAATTTGTCCAAATGTATGCGGATCATCCACCATGGGCGGAAAAAAATCCAGCGTCTGTACAATGGCCAAATCATCCGACACCTGATAGACCGCTGCGTCATCTCGGCTGTCATATCCGACAAGCAGGTTTGGATCCGGCTGTCCCTTTGGCAGTGCCGACAGCACGCGGCTCAAAACACCTGCGCCCAACTTGGCTGTGCAGCCGCCGCCTTTACAAAATACAATTTCCTCTGCCACCGTGTTTTCTCCTTTGCCGTCTTTCTCACTTTTATCATATCATTTTCGCCGAGTTTCATCAACACCATATTGTTTCTTAGCCACGACAAAAAAGATGCAGAGCGTTTTTACACTCTGCATCTCATATTGTTCTGTGAAATTACTGCGCCTTGGTTACCTCATCCATATTGAGCGAGTATCCCATCACCTCGCCGACATCGGTAATCTTTCCCTTGACTACCAGTGTATCGCCGATTGCCGCGCTCTTGACTGCGCTTTTCTGCTCGTCGGATTGGAAGTAACACTGTACACCGGTAATCGCGAATTCATCATCACTTGATACAAGAGAAATATATTTTCCATTGCTATCAATCACATTCAGCTTACCGGTCAGTTCAACATACTGATCCTTGTATTTGTCGCTTGCGTTCATCGCATTTGTATTCAAATCATCCATCAATTCCGAAACACTGTATGCCGTGTATGTAATTTCCTGCTGTGCCGCGCTTGTGCTGTTTGCGCCATCTGTCGATGCACCGGTATTCGTCTTTTCCCCTCCAGACATTGCTGAACCGGCAATGGCAATTACAATAATCACAACAACAGCGATGACCGCAATCAGGCATCCGCTCGGCGTCTGCTTTTTCCGGCAGTGCGGGCAAATTTTCGCCTTGGCATCAATTTCCTGCTTGCAATACTTACATTGTTTGGTCTTTCCGTTTTCTTTTTCCTCAGACATTGGAATCTCCTTTCTACACACCCTTATACGATATTTTTGCGTCCTTCTGTGTCGAAAGCATATCAAATTTTCATTTTTGCGTCAATAAAGTCTCAAGCAGTTCTCCCCAATACAGGGGAAAAATATTTCCGGAAACAAGCAGCGCCGCATGATTATAGTATTTCAAGATAAAATCGAATGGAAAGAACGAAAAAACAAGCTCCGCACGGCGTGCGGAGCTTGTCGAGATTTCTATGTATTATGCGCCGAAGCGTTCAGCATTGTACTTGTGTACAGCGCTGAATGCCGCCCAGATGTTCTCCGGCTTGGTATCGCCAACGATGTTGTGAATCGTATTGAAGACATAACCTCCGCCCTTGGACAGAATATCCAGACGCTCGATAACCTGTGCTGCAACTTCTTCCGGATTGCCGCGCGGGAGCGTCGTCTGCGTGTCAACGCCGCCGCCCCAGAATACCAGCTTATCGCCGTATTTTTCCTTGAGCATATGCGGATCCATACCCGCTGCAGACAGCTGTACCGGATTGATGATATCCAGACCCATATCTACAATATCATCCAACAGGCGAACCAGACAGCCGCAGGTATGCGCATAGGTCTTCCAGTTGGTGTTCTTATGAATCCAATCACAAACGCGCTTATAATACGGCTTGTACAGCTCACGGAACATATCTGCGGACATAATCTCCGAGTTCTGGGTGCCGAAGTCTGTACCGCTGATCCAGCAAATCTGAATGCGGTCTCCGCACGCCTGCTTGTAAATCTCCAAGTTCTTCAGCATGAACTCGGTCTGCATCTCAAAGACTTCCTGTACATATTCCGGATACATGATCTGCGCCATGATCCACTCGTCAAACTTGCGGATGCCCTTCGGATGTTTCTCAAACGGAGCCGGCAGTGCGCCCGGATCGCCATATCCTGCACCGGCCAGATTTCCGATAATTGCGTAATCGGTCTCCTCATACAGACGCTTGGACTCACGCTCATAATACTTCGCTGTCTCGTCCGACATGACGGAGAAGAAGTCCTTAAAGTCCTCACGTGGTGTCAAGTCATCTTCATCATACTCCTCTGCGCGGTCAATGATGTCAAAGAAGTATCCGCCCTCCGGCATATATGCAGACGGAGGTGCTGTTCTGTCGCCCTGCGGATACAGCTGACGGGCGCCGTTCGGCAAAATGTCGAACTCATTGCCTTCGTTGATGAGTGTCGGCGTGCCGTCCGGCATGATGAACCGCTTTTTCTTGCCGTTCGGATACACACCCATGCTGTCCTCCGGATGATTCATGCCGATGACATCGGACTTCATCATGCGGCGCAAATCTTCATCTACGACGCCAAGCATCTGAATGATCTCGAATACATCAAGATCGTGCTGCGGCAGTCCCAGATATTCTCTCAGGCGGTACTCTGCGCATACACTGATGCCCGTCTGACCGGTTGCACCAAAGTCAATCGGCACGCGATCCGGCTGCTGGTGGTTAATCGCAGCAAGTACTCTTTCTCTCGAATTCATATACTCTCCTCCCATGTTCGTCAAGTTCTCCCGGAACGATTCTTGTCATTTCATCACTTTGATTGTATCTCTCAAAATCCAAATTTAGAATGAGAATTTGTGCGAAAAACTTTAGAAAACATGCTTTCAAAAATATCCGCGGCAAATTTGACAGACCGTATCCTGCATGGTATACTTAAGCAAAAATTGGTAACAAAAACAAACATTTTTTTGCGAGGTGATTCCATGCTGGCTCACGAATCCGGCACTTGTTCCGGCTCTGATTTATATTTCCATACGCCGTCTGTCCAGACTCGCGAGATGCTGTTTTATATGACATCGTGCGGGTATTATTATACCGACTACAACTATCATATTACACGCGATTATGTGGAAGAATTTCTGCTTTTTTATATTTGTGATGGCAGGCTTTCCATTCGCATGGGGGATAAAACCATCGTTGCCACAGAAGGTCAGGTTTGTTTTTTAAACTGTCATCTGACGCATGAATATTATACAATCGGGCACACAGAATTTGTCTGGATACACATCAACGGTTCAAATATCCAGCAGCTATATGATCATGTTCTGGATTTGTACGGCGCACATGTGTTTCATTCCACCGTTGCTCCGCAGATCAAGAAAGACATTTTTGACTTTGTATATGTGTGCAGAAATGACCAGATGATGCCGGATTTAGAGGCTTCTCACCGCATTTACCGCATGATTTTGACGCTCTTGAGCGGCATTCCGCAGCGAAAGAGTATTTTAACCTCTTCCAAAAAATCACATCGCATCACAGACTCGGTTGTGTCCTCTGCCATGCAGTTCATTGGAAATAATTACCGTCACAGCATCAGTGTCGCAGATATCGCCCAAAACGTCGGCATGAGCAAAGCACATTTTTCACGCATTTTCAAAAAGCAGTCCGGTTATGCCCCGCACGAGTATTTGATTCAAATCCGCTTAAACCGCGCCAAGCATTTATTAAAGACGACAGAGATGCCAATCAAGAATATTTCACAGGAAGTCGGATACCAAGATGTCACCACCTTCACCAGCGCGTTTACCAATCGCGTCGGCTTATCTCCGGCACAGTTCCGCAATTCTTCTTTGGGCTCCACGTAACCAACGCGCAAACAGGCACGCCGCTTTCCGCTCGTTTTTTTCAAAATTCTGAAAAGCACGAAAAAAGCCTTGATTCGATTGAATCAAGGCTTTTATAATGGTTGCGGGGGCAGGATTTGAACCTACGACCTTCGGGTTATGAGCCCGACGAGCTACCGAACTGCTCCACCCCGCGATATTTGTTTTTTGTTTTTGCCCTCTCGCTGAGTGCTTATATATAATACCATGCGTCCCCCTATCTGTCAAGCGTTTTTTCAAAAAAAATTTATGTACAGGCGATTTTTTTGAAATCGCCTGTACACATGTCAGTTTATCATCTGTTGTCCCAAGAAATTCGCCGCGGTTTGCAGCAGTTTGCTCTCAATTTCTCCGGCATCTGGATGTGTCTCATCGCGCAGCAGCGCCACACAGCCGGAGACATCGCCCCCTGTAATCACAGGTGCCGCGATGGACACCGCATACCGCGGATCTCCAGTCAGCGAGACGACCCGTCCTTCCGGACGAAAAATGCGGCGCTGCTCCATAATATGCTCCAATTCTTCGCTGATGCTCCGGTCACACACATCTTTTTTTGCGCTGCCGGACACCGCAATGACCGAATCCCGATCACAGATGGCACAGCTTGCGCCGGTCGTCTTGGTCACGGAATCGCACAGCTGCGACACAAACGTATTGAGTTCTCCCATTGGAGAATACTTTTTGAAAATGACTTCTCCGTTTCGGTCGGTATAAATCTCAAGCGGATCGCCTTCCCGAATCCGCATGGTTCTTCGGATTTCTTTTGGTATCACGACCCGCCCGAGATCATCTATCCGACGGACGATTCCTGTTGCTTTCATAACATCTATTCCTCCTGCAAGGCTCTTTTCCTAGTGTGTGGAAAAACAGAAAAACTATGCATGCAAGCCCTCTAAAATCGTCCAGAACTTCATATCTTTGGGTTTTACTCCGTCATCTCATCAAGCAGTTCAATGGCTTCATAAATCATATTGTCGCAGTGCGTCTTTTTATTTCCGCCCTGCTGCGCATTGGCCTTGAGCAGCTCTGCGCAGTCGGTCATGCCGTTGTGCTTCTGCGCCATGCGTCTGCGAAATTCGCCGACTGCCGCCGGTGAAATAACGCCCTTGGTGCCGAGAACCATCAGTGCGCCGGTAATGGCACCGCAGGTTCCGCCGCATTTCATACCGCCGCCGAAATTACATCCGATAGCAGCTGCCTGTTCTTCGGTCAGACCCATTTCTTCTGCATAGGCGCGCATAATGGTCTGCGCGCAGTTGTTGCTCTGCGGTGCGGTATCCCGCAGCTGTTTTGCTCGTTCTACATGCTTGTTCATTTTGTGCTCCTCCTATTTCGAGCTCTCTATATCTTTTGTACCTCCTATTGTACGCATAAATTTGTACATTTGCAATAGGCATAAAATTTGTAACACAATCTTGCCATAGCCAAATAGTATACATTTTTAGCCGTTTGTGTTATGATATAAATATAAAAATTAATATCAATGAAGAAAGGGCGTCAAAAATATGACATACACATGGATCAAACGATGGCTTGCCGGTGCACTTGCGGCAGTGATGCTCTTCGCTATCTGTCCGCAGCAGCCCGCATCCGCATCCAATTTCACAGATATCTCCGGTCATTGGGCGGAGTCGTACATCAACAAAGCAGTCAATTTGGGACTGTTCTCCGGCACAACGCCAACCACATTTTCTCCGGATGCCAATATGACCCGCGCGATGTTTGTCACGGTTCTCGCCAAATACAGCAAAGAAGATATCCAGCAGTATACCACGTCACAATTCCGCGATGTTCCCGCCGATGCTTGGTACGCACACGCAGTCGCTTGGGCATACAGCGGCGGCATCATCTCCGGCACTTCCGAAAAACAATTTTCACCGGACAGCGCGATTACCCGAGAGCAAATGGCGACTCTCATCGTTCGATTTGCAAATTATCAGCGTTTTGCTCTCCCGCGTGTTCGCAGCGGCAAAACCTTTTCGGATAAAAGTCAGACGGCAGATTATTCTCTCGATGCCACATATACCCTATATCGTTCCGGTATTATCAACGGTACTTCTTCCAAGACGTTTTCGCCGACCGGAAAAGCGACGCGCGCGCAGTGTGCCGTGATATTCTGTCAGTATGATTCCGCCCGCAAGGACACATCTTCCGAAGATACACAGGTTCGTCTGGTCAATCACCGCGGATACAATTTAGAAGCCCCTGAAAATACCATGCCGGCGTATGCGCTGTCGGTTCGAAAGGGCTATGATTATGTAGAAACCGATGTGCAGTTTACCAAAGACAATGTACCGGTCTTAATTCACGACACAACCATCGACCGAACCAGCAATGGCTCAGGCAAGGTGGCCGACCTCACATACGGGCAGCTGCAAAACTTTGATTTCAGCTACAAGAGCAATTCCTCCGACCGATGGGCGGGGTACGAAGGCACCAAGATTGCAACGTTCGAGGAATTTATCTCTTTCTGCTCGCGCAATCATCTGCACCCGTATATAGAAATGAAAATTTCCATGACAAAAAGTCAGGTCAAAACACTGTACAATCTGGTCAAGCAGTACAACATGCAGTATGATGTCACATGGATCAGCTTTTATCAGAGCGACCTGCTGTATATGAAAGAAAATGACGCAGTCGCTCCGCTGTGCCTGCTGACAAACAACGTAAATTCCTCCGCCATCAACCATGCACAGGATCTAAAGAACGGAAAAAATTCTGTCACCATCGGCGCAAATACCAATTCGCTGACGGTCTCTCAGCGCGCAACCCTGCTGCGCAAAAACATCGCACTGTGTGTTTGGACGGTAGACACGCTCTCTCCCGTAGTGCAATACGCAAATACCTCTGCCGAGGCAGTCACGACGGACAACATCACCCCGTCCGATGTGTACGATGACAATTGATGGTCTAATCTCACGCTGCGTCTCATATGCTTCTCTCAGAACGGAGGGACGCAATGGACAATCTGGAACAAGAATGGAATCGCTGCATGCTGACCGGTTTGGTTCACGCCTTATACCGCTCCGGCATGCTGACGCAGGAACAACAATTGCATTTGCTTTGCGAGCTCAAACAAACGCCGCCTGTACGCTGAGTACAGGCGGCGTTCTTGTCTGTATATTCATAAAGAAGCAGTGCTTTGTCCTCATTCTCCCTACTTTCCAATTAGCTATTTGTCTGCTATAATAAAGAGCAGTGGATACCAATACACAGGAGGAACACGATTATGAATCTCAAGGGAAAAAACTTTCTTAAGATGCTTGACTTCACGCCGGAAGAAATCGAAGGCATGATTGACCTTGCCGCAGATCTCAAGGCAAAGAAAAAGGCAGGCATCGCTCATGATACGCTGCGCGGCAAAAACATCGCGCTGATTTTCGAAAAGACCAGCACCCGCACCCGCTGCAGCTTCGAGGTTGCCGCGCATGACCTTGGCATGCAGGTCACCTATCTTGACCCGTCCGGCTCTCAGATCGGCAAGAAGGAAAGCATTGCTGACACCGCCCGCGTGCTCGGCCGCATGTTTGACGGCATCGAATACCGCGGCTACGGTCAGGAAATTGTTGAGGAGCTGGCAAAGTACGCAGGCGTTCCGGTTTGGAACGGTCTGACCAACGAGTCTCACCCGACACAGATTTTGGCGGATTTTCTCACCATCCGCGAGCACTTTGGCAAGCTCAAGGGCATCAACTTTGTCTATCTCGGCGATGCGCGCTACAACATGGGCAATTCCCTGATGGTCGGCTGTGCAAAGATGGGCATGAACTTCACGGCAGCTGCTCCGAAGGCATATTTTCCGGATCAGGCTCTGATTGAGACCTGCGAAAAAATCGCTGCAGAGACCGGCGCAACCCTGCGCTTCTGCGAGGACCCGATGGAAGCTACCAAGAACGCCGATGTACTGTACACCGATGTTTGGGTGTCCATGGGCGAGCCAGTCGAGGTATGGCAGGAGCGCATTGACGCACTGTCTCCGTATCAGGTCAATCAGAAGCTGATGGACAACGCCGCAGAAAACGCAGTATTTATGCACTGCCTGCCGGCATTCCACGACCACAAAACCACCATCGGCAAGGAGATGGGCGAAAAGTTCAACCGTGACGCGATGGAAGTCACCGATGAAGTGTTTGAAGGCCCGCAGTCCATCGTCTTTGATGAGGCGGAGAACCGCATGCACACCATCAAGGCCGTCATGGCAGCTACGCTGTAACGCACGTTCTCTTTACGCAAGCAAGACCCTGTTCCGAACGAACAGGGTCTTATTGTTTCTTCAGCAAAAAATCGGCTGTATTTGTTTCCCCGCCAGCGCCAACGCCGCTGTTTCCGGTATCTTGTTCATATCCGCGACGAGAGAGCGCGGTTTGATTTGCGGCGCATCCTGCCGCATCGGCGTGAAGTAATACTGCTTGCGATTGAGCAGCGCCGCAATATTGGGCGCGGAGCCCGCGAGTGCATCGTTGCTTGCCACAGCCAGCACGACGGGTTTTTCCACGCGCAGCTGTGATTTTGCCGCGAGAGATACCGGCGTGTCGCTGATGCCATGCGCGAGCCGCGCCAGTGTGCTTCCGGTGCACGGCGCGATAATCAGCACATCCAACAAATCTTTGGGTCCAATCGGTTCCACCGCCTGCAGCGTATGCAGCGGCGGTTTGCCGCAAATGGCAGTTATTTTTTCCAAGTGTTCTTGTGCTGTGCCAAAGCGCGTATCCTGTGTATACACTTCTCGCGAAACAATCGGAATCACCTGCCAGCCATCCTGCACCATGCGTTCCATGACAGTGAGCACACGATGTATGGTACAGAAGGACCCGCACACGGCGAATCCTGCGGTTTGTTTCATATCAAGCCCTCCCTCTCCAGCATATGCCGCACCGTCTGCGCAATGGCAGCAGCCGCGCTTTTCGGCGCGACTTTTCCCGGCAGGCTCAGCGCGTGAATGACGCGGCAAAGATTTTTCGCGTCCTCACAGACGCCGCCTTCTCCGGACGCCAAATCCAGCAGCAGGGTATCCGGCGCACAATTCGCGAGCACGGCGCGGCTGAGGATATCTGCTGGAACCGTGTTGATAATGAGCGGAAACGCATGCAGCTGACCTTCCAGTCTGCGCGTATCCAAGCAGTGATAGCCCGCGCTGTACATGCGGGCGAAATCCGCCTCTCGCCGCGCGGAAACCGTCACCCGCGCGCCCAGTCCGCGCAAGCGCATCGCAACCGCCGAGCCAATGCGCCCCGCTCCAATCACCAGCACCGGAAGGTCATGGATGGTCACCGGCAGTTGTTCCATTGCAATTTGAATCGCGCCCTCTGCCGTCGGAATGGCGTTGAGCAGCGCCAGTTCTTCCTGTTTTAGATAATCATACAATCGAATCTCCCTGCGCCGTGCCGGTTCATACAGCGTTTGCGGAATCGCGCCGCCGTACACCGATGTTCCCGCCGGAATTGCATCCAGAACATCTTTGAGCCGATACGGCGCATTGGCGAGCGGCGCATGCAGATACATTTCGTCTCGTGTGACCGGCATCGGCAGCAGCACCACATCCGCCTCAGCAAACAGCGCCGCCATATCACAGAAGATGGGCAGTTCACAGACATGCCGTTCCAGCCCAACCGTGCCCACGCGCATGCCGTCCGCCGCAAGCAGTTCTCCGAGGAAGACCTGCCGCACATCACCGCCCACGATTGCCGCTGTCCGTGTGTGGTTCATACATTCTTCCCCCTCTCTCTGCTCTCATCATATGCAAAAGGCATCGCGCTGACACTGCGGACAACGCAAAAGCCGCCCCGAGGGGCGGCTTTGTTGTGTATATATCGTATTATTCTTCCAGCAGAGTCATCTGACCCTTGTCCTCGTCCTTGAGCAATGCGCCGATGGACGGAATGGAATGGGAGACATATCGTTTGGGCTGTGCAAACGCCAGCTCCATGGAATAGCATGCGTGAGTAATCGTATGACTGCCGCGCAGAACCATTGTCTGCACGCCGACCGTCGTTCTCGTAGACTTCGGCGGAATCACAGACGTATTGACGGTTAACGCCCTGCCGTTTGTCGCAAACAGCGTAATGTTGCAGTCCTGCGAGAAGTGGAAAAATGCCTTTGCCGGCGAGCGGTCGGAATACGCGCCGGTCAGACGGCGGCGATTGGTCTTTGTCGCAAAGCCTGTCAGCTCAAAGCGAGCCGCCTTGCCATTTTCAAAGATGACAATCATGCTGCCGGTATAATCGCCCGGCAGGAGCATAAATACCGGCTGTTCCTCTGCGTCCATCTCCAGTTTGGACGGCAGATAATCACCGAGCACACTCGCCTTGCTGTCATCGAAGTCATACAGATGGGCTTTATATGCCTGCTGCTTGTTGGTGAGGAAGATAATTTCCTGCTTGTTGGTGGCGTCCAACGTCTGGAACAGCGCATCGCCGTCCTTAAACTTTTGGTCGGATGCACCGCGCAGGCTCTGCGAGGTGATTTTCTTAAAGTATCCTTCCTTGGACAAAAACAGATGCACCGGATAGTCCTCGATGTGATCTTCCTGTTCAAAGTGCTCGATTTTGTCCGCTTCCAGAATATCCGCCCGTCTCGGAGACGGATATTTCTTGATGATGGCTTCCAGCTCCCGAATGATGACGCGGCGAACCTTGGCATCGCTCTTGAGCAGGCTTTCCAGACGAGCAATCTCTTTTTCCAGCGCTTCTGTCTCGGTCAGACGCTTGAGAATGTATTCTCGGTTGATATGACGCAGACGAATTTCTGCGATATATTCCGCCTGCTTCTCGTCAATGCCAAAGCCATGCATGAGGTTCGGCACAACATCCGCGTCTTTCTCTGTATTGCGGATGATGGCAATCGCCTTGTCGATATCCAGCAAAATGGTCTTAAGGCCGTGCAGCAGGTGCAGCTTTTCCTGCTTCTTTGCCAGATCATAGCGAATGGTGCGCTTTTTGCACTCCGTGCGCCATGTTGTCCATTCGTGCAAAATGCTGCGCACGCCGAGCACCTTTGGCATGCCCTGAATCAGCACATTGAAGTTGCAGGAACAGCTGTCCATCAGCGGCGTCATCTGCATCAGGCGATCCATGAGCTTGTCCGGATCCGTGCCGCGCTTGAGGTCAATCGCCAGCTTGAGACCGGACAAATCGCTTTCATCTCGAATATCCGAGATTTCACGGACCTTTCCGCTCTTGACGAGATCCGCAAGCTTGTCAATAATTGCCTCGATGGTCGTTGTATACGGAATCTGATACACCTCAATGAGATTTTCCGACTTGATATACTTCCACTTTGAGCGAATCTTAAACGAACCGCGGCCCGTGTCATAGATTTTCTGCATCTGTGCGCGGTCGAGAATGATTTCACCGCCGGTCGGGAAATCCGGCGCCGGCAGGGTTGCCATCAAATCGCAGTTGTTGTCCTCGATATAGGCAATCGTCGTGCGGCATACTTCTTCCAAGTTAAAGCCGCAAAAGCTGCTCGCCATACCAACGGCAATGCCGGTATTGGCAGAGACCAAGATATTCGGGAACGTCGTCGGGAGCAAGGTCGGCTCCTTCATCTCGCCGTCATAGTTGTCTACAAAATCTACGGCATCGTCATCTATCTCGCGAAACAGCTCCGCGCAGATTTTATCCAGCTTTGCCTCGGTATAACGCGAAGCAGCGTATGCCATATCGCGCGAATACACCTTGCCAAAGTTGCCCTTGGAATCGACAAACGGCGTCAAAAGCGCCTCATTGCCGCGCGTCAGACGAACCATCGTCTCATAAATTGCCGCATCGCCGTGCGGATTGAGCTTCATGGTCTGTCCGACAATATTGGCTGATTTGGTACGGTTCGCGCCCATCAGACCCATTTTATACATTGTGTAAAGCAGCTTGCGGTGAGACGGCTTGAATCCGTCCAGCTCCGGAATCGCACGCGATACAATGACGCTCATTGCATACGGCATGTAATTTTCGCGCAGCGTCTCTGTGATGCGCTGCGCGGTCGGTTCCAACGGATGGTATTCCTTCACCGGCTGCTGTTTGCTTTTTTTCTTTGCCATGTCAGAAAAAACTACCTTTCCGAGTATTTTTACGAAATATCCGCGAAGTCCAGATACTGCCAGCCGTTTTCTGCGATGTATTCCTTTCGGCCGGACAGATTTTCACCGAGCAGCAAATCAAACATTTCGCTCGTTGCTGCGGCGTCCTCCGGCATCACGCGAATCAAACGGCGGCTTTCCGGATTCATCGTGGTCTCCCACATCATATCCGCTTCGTTCTCACCAAGACCCTTGGAGCGCTGGATGTTGTATTTTTTGCCGTCCAGCTGCTTGAGCACCTCGCTCTTTTCGCTCTCATCAAACGCAAAATACGACTTGCCGCGGCATTCAATCTCGTACAGCGGCGATTCGGCAATGTACACATAGCCTTCTTCGATTAAGGTCGGCGTCAGGCGGTACAGCATCGTCAGCACCAGCGTGCGAATCTGGAATCCGTCGACATCGGCATCGGTACAAATAATGACCTTGTTCCAGCGCAGATTGTCCAGAGAGAAATTGGACAGCTCTTTGTTGGATTTTGACTTGACTTCTACGCCGCAGCCCAGCACCTTGAGCAAATCCGTAATAATATCACTCTTAAAAATTTTATCATAATCTGCCTTCAGACAATTCAAAATCTTTCCGCGAATCGGCATGATTGCCTGAAATTCCGAATCACGTCCCTGCTTACACGAACCGAGTGCAGAATCGCCCTCCACAATATACAATTCGCGGCGGGAGACGTCTTTGGTGCGGCAGTCGACAAATTTCTGCACGCGGTTGGCAAGATCCAAATTACCGCTCAGTTTTTTCTTGATGTTTAGGCGTGCCTTTTCCGCCTGTTCGCGCGAACGCTTATTGATGAGAATCTGCTCGGCGATTTTATCCGCCTCCGCTTTGTTCTCGATAAAGTAAATTTCCAGACCCGAGCGCAGGAATTCGGTCATTGCTTCCTGAATAAACTTATTGGTAATGGCTTTTTTGGTCTGGTTTTCATAGGAGGTGTAGGTGGAAAAACAGCTGGTCACCAAAATCAAGCTGTCCGACACATCCTGAAACGAGATGCGGCCCTCGTTTTTGTTGTATTTGTTGTTTTGCTTGAGATGGGCGTCAATGGCCGAGACAAATGCAGAGCGCACCGCTTTGTCCGGCGAGCCGCCGTATTCCAGCCACGAAGAGTTGTGATAATACTCCAGCCGTGAAATGCTGGACGAAAAGCAAAAGGCGCAGTTGAGCAGCACTTTATATTCCGGCTTGTCCGAACGGTCTTTGCCGCGCCGCTCACCGCTCAAAAACTGCACGGAGGTCAGCGCCTTGTCCCCTGCAATCTCGGTCACATAATCGCTGATGCCGTTTTCATAATAAAATTCGGTCTCTTTGATGCCCTCCGGCGTCTCATTGCGGAAGATAAACCGCAGCTTCGGATTGACAACCGCCTGCCGCTTGAGCACATCCAAATAATAGGTTTCCGGAATCTGAATGTCCGTGAACACTTCCAAATCCGGACGCCAGCGAATTTTTGTGCCGGTGTCCGTACCGGTGTATTTTTTCTTTTTAAATCCGGTTTTGGTGCCGGTGCAGTTTTCGCCCTTTTCAAAATGCAGGCTGTATTCCGCGCCGTCGCGGCGCACGGTGACATCCATATATTCCGAGGAATACTGTGTCGCACAGGTTCCCAGACCATTCAATCCCAGTGAAAATTCATAGTTATCGCCGCCGGTATTTTCATACTTGCCGCCGGCATACATTTCACAGAACACCAGCTCCCAGTTATACCGTTTTTCGTTGGCATTGTAATCGACCGGAACGCCGCGGCCGTGATCTTCCACCTCAATGGAATGGTCTGCATAGCGAGTGACAATAATTTCATTGCCGTAGCCTTCCCGCGCTTCATCTATGGAATTGGACAATATTTCAAATACCGCATGCTGGCAGCCATCCAGACTGTCCGAACCAAAAATAACGCCCGGACGCTTGCGAACACGGTCAGCACCCTTGAGGGCAGAGATGCTCTCATTGCCGTATTGACTGTTCTTCTTCATGGTAACAACTCCAAAATCATAACTTTTTTCCCAAGTGGGCTGTTCGTACATCTGTTCCGATTTCAGCCCGAATACTCGGTATTATAGCGCAAATCTGTTCACTCGTCAAATCATGCGTAAAAAAATCTGACCTCCGCGTGTGAGGTCAGATCCGTTTTTCTCGTCATTTCTTATTTGCTCTGGCTTTTTCTGCGGCGGCGCGCTGCTGTCTTGCCTTCTGCCGCTCATACTTCTCGCGGAATTTTTTCATCTTTTCCTGCCAGAAATAATTGGCAATGATATACAGCACCAGCATGACAAACGCCAGCACCAGCGTCACGGTTTCAAAGGTATCTCCCCAGCTGCCGTAGCCCGCTGCGAGCTTTTTCAGCAGCGTCGGCCCCAGCAAGGTAATCAGCCAGACAACCACGGTCACGCCGAGCACTGCCTTTTGCAGCTTATACAGTGCCGGATACACCTGTCTGCATTCCTCTGTGATGCGGCGTTCGTCACTGACCCATATGCCGTCTGCTTCGCGTTTTTTCTTATCTTTTTTGCTCATCCGTCCTCTGCTCTCTTCCTGTAGACTTTGGAATATGTTCCAAACACGTTTAGTATATCACATCCGAGCAAAAAAGAACATCACATCCGCGCGTTTTTCGCAATTCCTTCACAAATGCTCAGCGGAGAACAATTTCCTCCTGCTCATCCTCGTCATCCGTGTCGTCGTCATCGTATGCATCATACGTATCTGCACCGTCATCGCCAAATGTGCTGTTTTTGTTGTTGCTGCAAATGGAGATGTGTACGCCATGCTTTACCGGAGCCAAAAAGATGCCGACAATCACGCCAAAGCACAGCCAAGCCATCGCGCGGAAGAATTTTTCAGATTTGCTCACGTCATCGCCCTCCTATTTCTCGACATACTGCCCAATTGGATAGGTTTAGTATAGCACAGTTTTCATCAAAACGCAAAAAGAATACGGCTTCTCCCCAAAGAGAAAAGCCGTATTCTGCATCCGGCGGCACAGAGACCGGACGGGTTTCTGTGGTTGGAGCATCCTCCGGCACCTGCCGGATGCGGTTGGATTCTGTTCCGAACTCAGTTTGCCCCAAACCGGCGAAAGTATACGCCGTTTGGACAGCAAAAAACACCGGAACAGTTTCCCATTCCGGTGCTGTTTGAGCAAGTAATTAATACTTTCTTCTCTTTGCGCGAGCCGCCTCGGACTTCTTACGGCGCTTTACGCTTGGGCTCTCATAATGCTCACGCTTGCGAAGCTCGGAAAGCACACCCGCCTTTGCGCACGATCTCTTAAATCTTCTCAATGCGCTGTCGAGAGACTCGTTTTCCTTTACGCGGATTTCCGACATTGTTTTCCCTCCCTCCGCGCGTTGCCAATAAACGCTTATGCTTATGCATCGGCATAATGCCGTGTATATATTATATCGTTTTCATGGTGCGGTGTCAAGCACAAGTTTCAGAAATCTGCAAAAACCTGTACAAGCCCTTACTTGACAACGAGATTGATGATTTTATTCGGTACAACGATGGATTTTACCACGTTTTTGCCGTTGATTGCGTTTTGAATCTTGCTGTCAGCCATCGCAATCTCCAGTGCCTGCTCCTTCGGGCAGTCCATCGGAAGCGTCACGGTACCCTTTACCTTGCCGTTTACCTGAACAGCAATCGTGACAGAAGACTCTACCGTCTTGTTCTCGTCGAAGGACGGCCAAGTGTGCAGGCTGAGCAGATCGGTCTCGCCCATCATCTGCCACAGTTCCTCCGTGACATGCGGTGCGAACGGATTGAGCAGTGCGAGCAGGGTCTTATACTCTGCACGGTTGACGCCCTTTTCGGTCAGCTGGTTGAGCAGCGTCATCATCTGTGCAATGGCCGTATTCATCTTCAGGTTCTCAATGTCCTCGGAAACCTTCTGGATGGTGCGGTGCATCGCAACCATGTTTGCCTCGCTGTATTCATCGCCCGGCTGTACCTTGTCAAACAGGTTCCAGATACGCTCTACAAAGCGGCGGCAGCCCTTGATGGCCTTCGGAGACCAAGCCGCGGACTTTTCAAAGTCACCAATGAACATCTCATACAGACGCATGGTATCTGCGCCGTACTCGTCAATGGTCTCGTCCGGATTGACGACGTTGCCCAGAGACTTGGACATCTTAACAACCGGATGGTTTGCCATCTCGCCGTACTTTTCTGCCAGATGCTTCTGTGCAGCTTCTTCCGAGCCGTACTCTTCCAGCAGCTTTTTCTTTTCTTCTTCCGGCAGATATGCAAAGTTATGCGGGTTCTGACCCAGAATCATGCCGTGGCTGGTACGCTTCTTGTACGGCTCCTTGTACGGCACAACGCCGATGTCATACAGGAACTTGTGCCAGAAACGGGAGTACAGCAGATGCAGCGTGGTGTGCTCCATACCGCCGTTGTACCAGTCAACCGGTCCCCAGTATTCCAGTGCTTCCTTGGAAGCCAGTGCATTGTCATTGTGCGGATCCATATAGCGCAGGAAGTACCAAGAGGAACCAGCCCACTGCGGCATGGTATCGGTCTCACGCTTTGCCGGACCGCCGCAGCATGGACAGGTCGTGTTTACCCAATCCGTCATCGGTGCCAGCGGGGATTCGCCGTCATCGGTCGGCTCATAAGAATCTACGTTCGGCAGCTCCAGCGGCAGCTCGGACTCCGGAACCGGAACCCATCCGCACTTGTCACACTTGACGAGCGGAATCGGCTCACCCCAGTAACGCTGACGGGAGAATACCCAGTCACGCAGCTTGTAGTTCACCTTCGCATGACCAACGTGCTTTTCGGTCAGGAATTCGGTAATTGCCTTCTTTGCTTCTTCTACGGTCATGCCGTTGAGGAAGCCGGTAAACAGCGTGACGAGAATCGAGGTAGACCCGACCGAGCCCAGCGCTTC
>JABLTO010124828.1_pt1 | contig 46712 bp, 40 predicted proteins | sample 7160091 | NCBI WGS metagenome assembly JABLTO01 (sample SAMN14651225, study PRJNA627086) | human gut metagenome | isolation source: feces | host: Homo sapiens
CCGGTATTCGGTATTGTGTTAGATACAACTGCGATATTTAACATCGCCTGTATGCCAATCTGAACGGTCAGCCCCACTACCAGCATCGTTCCGAATTTATCCGGCGCTTTTGATGCAATCACAAATCCTCTGTATACAAACATAACAAACAACAAAATAATAATGGTAGCTCCGATAAATCCCAGTTCTTCGCAAACAACTGAGAAAATAAAATCATTTGCCGGCTCAGGAAGATACAAAAACTTTTGCCGTGATTGTCCCAAGCCTAATCCCCACAGCCCGCCGGAGCCGATCGCCAACAAAGACTGTACCGTCTGGTAGGTATCGTCCTGTGTGTCATGAAACGGATCGAGCCATCCTGCCAACCGCACCTGCACATAATCGATCCCCTTTACCATCACGATGGCAATAATACCAAGCACTACCATTGCCAAAGCCAACGCAAAATAACGATATTTTGTACCGCCCACAAACATCATAATTAACCCGATTGACATAATCAGTACCGTTCCCGACAAATGCGGTTCCAACAGCATGACTACCGCAACAATTCCCAAGAAAAAGAGAAAAGGTAAAACGCCGTATGCAAAGGTTCCCATTCGCTTATAATTGATCGATATTAAATGTGCAAACAACAGAATAATGGCGAATTTCATAATTTCGGACGGTTGAAAAGTAACAACTTTGAGAGAAATCCAACGATGGGCATTATTGATAGGGGGCATAAAAAGCACCACAATCAACAGAGCATATGCGCCGCCGAATACCCAAAAAACTAATATTCTCAATAAATGATAATCAAATTTTGAAATAATCAGCATCCCGATTACACCAACAATTGCAAACAGCGCCTGTCTTTTAATAAAATGGAAAGAATCGCCCTTATACCGATAATACGCATACGCATAACTTGCCGAAAACAGCATGATCAAGCCAAAGGTGAGCAGCACCATGACAAGAACAAAAAAGGTGATATCCATGCTGCCCACTTTTTTCACTCTGTCTTTCACTTTTCGCACTGATTACCCACCCCAAACTTTACTTACTCAATTTATCTTAACATCTCAAAACCACTATCATTCTTACAACTGAAAAACAGACCAAACGGCAATTGCACCAAAAAGCAAAGTAACTCCCGAAAACACCAATACGATTTTCACTTCGCTCCACCCCGACAGCTCAAAATGATGATGAATCGGGCTCATTTTGAAAATACGTTTTCCGGTTGTCTTAAAACTGATAACCTGTAAAACCACCGACAACGCCTCTACCATATATATTATCCCGACCAGTACCAATATAACCGGATTGCCGATTCCAAATGCCAAAGCGGTTACCGCTCCGCCCAAAAACATGGAGCCGGTATCTCCCATAAACACTTTAGCAGGATGAAAATTCCATACCAAAAATCCCAAACAGCCGGCTGCCAGTGATACTGCCAGCAAACTCATTTTTGTTAAACTGAGAATACTGCATATAATCAAAAAAACAATGGATGCAACAAAAGTAACAGAGCTTGCCAACCCGTCTATTCCATCGGTTAAATTGACCGCATTCACAGCAAACACAATAAACAACACTGCCAGCGGATAATAGAACAGTCCCAAATTGATCTGTCCGATAAACGGAATAATAACCATGGTTGAGGTATCCCCCGACAGATACAGACACGCAAGATATGCCGCCGCTATCAAAAACTGCATCACCAGTTTTTGTTTCGCAGTTAATCCGAGGTTTCGCTTTTTTGCCACCTTGATGTAGTCATCTACAAATCCGACAAAACCGAACGCAACCGCCATAAAAAGTCCGGTCCAAAGCCGCATATCAGATGCCAGTGTATCTCCGACCAATCCGGTGCCGGTGTTGATTCGCAGGATAATATAGCCCGTTACAACCGCCGCAATCACACCGATGATAAACATTAGTCCGCCCATGGTCGGCGTTCCCTGCTTTCCTTTATGCCATGTCGGTCCGTCCTCGCGAATAGTCTGTCCGAATTTTAATTTTCTCAACATCGGGATCAACACAATTCCCAGCAATGCTGTCAAGCCAAATCCGATAATTGCTGCAATAATATTTGCATATCCTGACATATGTTGTCAACTCTCCCTGTAAATTTGATAGATAACTTCCTCTAACCGCATACCGCGGCTCCCTTTAAATAATATGCAGTCACCGGTCGCAATGTTTTTCCTGATTTCACGCGCCATTCGGTTTTTGTCATCAAACCAATAAGCATCCTTCATGCCGCACTGCTGCGCGGCATACAGCATATTTTTAGATTGCTTGCCAAAGCAATACAGCATATCCACATTGCTTTGGGCAACCATCCTGCCTACTCTTTCATGCGCCTCCGCAGAATGCTCTCCCAATTCCAACATATCCGCCAAAACCGCAATTCTCTTTCCGGTACAGGAAACAGAAGACAGCACTCCAATCGACGCTTTCATAGAATCCGGGCTAGCATTATAGCAGTCTTCAATAAATATAATTCCATGGCTGTTTACAATTTTTTGCCGCATACCCGACGGGACATACCGGGATAAGGCTTCTACAATCTGCTCCGGCGCAATATCCAGCACAAATCCAACCGTGAACGCCGCCAACGCATTCAGCACATTATGTTTTCCGACTGTTGGGATGACAGCATGAATCGTTTTGCCATAATATAATATATCAAATTTTGTTGTCATATTCTGCTCAACAATGTCGATTGCCCTGATTTCCGCATTCGGATTGTCGATTCCGTAATAAATCATTTCTCGCGCCAAATCGTTAATTACGCCTGACAGCAGATCATTGTCTGCATTTAAAATCAGCGGCGCATGAGGGTCCATACCGTCCAGAATTTCAAGCTTGGCTTTTAGAATTCCTTCCCGGCTGCCCAGATATTCTATATGGGATTCTCCGATATTGGTAATCACACCGATGTTCGGAGCCGCGCACCTAGACAAACGGCTGATTTCCCCGAACGCCGACATTCCCATCTCAATTACTGCTGCCCGATAAGAGCTGTCAAGTTGCAGCAAGGTTGCCGGCAATCCGATTTCATTATTCAAATTACCTTCTGTTTTCAGCGTATGATATTGACTTTCCAAGACATCGGCAATCATCTCTTTCGTAGTTGTTTTTCCTACACTGCCGGTAACGCCGACCACCGTAACCGGAAATCTGCGGCGATAATAGCTTGCTAAATCGAGATAAGCTTTACGAGTATCCGACACGATCACAACGCATTCATGCCCGGGCACGGGGATTTCAGACAGCACTGCCGCCGCTCCTGCGGCGTAAGCCGTTTCAATAAAATCATGTCCGTCAAATCGTTCTCCTTTAATAGGGATAAATAAACTGCCCGGCGTTATCTTTCTGGTATCGGTCGATACAGACAAAATATCGAGATCAGCCGATTCTGCTCCTTCAAATTTTCCGTCAACTGCTTTCACAATTTCCCGTAATGATAGTTTTTCCAAAAGATTTGCCTCCGCCATTCAATATTGCTAATGTCTGTCAAATCAAATAAATTCTGCCTTTATGATAAAGTCGCTAAAGCTTCACGAACGATTTCACGTTCATCAAAATGCACTTTTTCATTACCCAGTACCTGATAGTTCTCATGTCCCTTGCCCGCCAGTACCACTACATCATCGGGCTGTGCATGCTGTACTGCATAAAAAATGGCTTCTTTTCGGTTCGGCACAACAACATATTCCGTCTGATGCTTTTTCACACCCGGCAAAATATCATTGATGATCGCGATCGGATCTTCCAAGCGAGGATTATCCGAGGTCACAATTAAAAAATCGGAGTATTCGGCCGCAACTTCTCCCATGATCGGACGTTTGCCCGCATCTCGATTGCCTCCGCAGCCAAACAGGGTGATCAATCTGCCCTTGGTAAACTTTTTAATGCTCGGCAAAATATTTTTCAGCCCGTCCGGTGTATGCGCATAATCGCAAATCACCGAAAAATCCCTGCCGGTATCAATAATTTCACTGCGCCCTTTCACACCTTTTGTGTGATTTAGCGTCTCCGCGATCCGCTCTAAGGAAATACCGACCTCACGGCATACCGCTGCAGCCGCAAGCGCATTTTGCACCGAATACATGCCCGGCATAGCAAAATTGATCTTGCTTAAAATATTGTTACATTCAAAATGGAAGCTGACACCGGAGGAACTGCATACGATATCGGTAGCGAAAAAGTCAGCCTTGTCATTCATTAAAGAACAGGTAACAACGTGGCACTTTGCAATCAGCGATAACTGTCTGCCATAAATGTCGTCCACATTGATCACGCCCACATCCGCAATCTCAAACAATCTTTTCTTGGCATTAAAATAATTTTCCATCGTTTTATGATAATCCAAATGATCTTGGGTTAGATTGGTAAAAACCGCAACATCATAATGAATATTTCCGATACGATATTGATCCAGCGCATGCGAAGAAACTTCCATTACCACATACTCGCAACCCTCGTCTGCCATCCTCAGAAACAATTTCTGCAAATCATACGCATCCGGTGTCGTTTTATCGGTTGGCAATATCATATCCCCTATTTCATTCTGTATCGTACCAATCAGACCGGTTTTAATGCCACAGGAAGATAAAATGCTTTTAATTAAAGTAGTTACCGTAGTTTTACCGTTTGTGCCGGTTACGCCGATCAGCTTTAATCTATCGGCAGGATTTCCGAAATAGTTACAACAAATCGTGCCGTATGCTTTTCGTGTATTATCGGTCAAAATTTGTTCTTTCAAACCCAAATCCCGCTCGCAAACAATCGCCGCCGCTCCTTTTTCCAGACTTTCTTCGGCATGGTCATGACCATCAAAATTTTCACCGGCAATACAGACAAACAAACTGCCCGGTTTTACTTTTCTGGAATCGCAGGTCACATCTGCTATTTCAATATCATCTAGCGCGGTGTGATATATAACATCGGTTAACAACTCGGTTAACTTCATTTCAACCATTCCTTTCTGTTTTACCCCAATTCATCCGGAATCCGGCATTCTAACTCAATAACCGTTCCGATTGACACCTGAGTGCCCGCCGCTATACTCTGTGAATAAATTTTAGCGCCGGCAGAACCTGACGCACCACCGGTCAGCTTAATATTTAAATGCAAATTGGTCAAAATCGTATTTGCTCTTGCAGGCGTTTCTCCGACTAAATTGGGAACCGTAACCTTTGTGTCTGAACTATCCTCTTCGGTATACAAAATGACTTTTCCATTTTTCGGAATCGAGGTACCCTTAGCAGGCGTCTGCTTGATTACTTTCGTACCATTTCCTCTGACATCAGGAGTCAGCTGTTTGTTCTTGATATCATTTTGTGCCTTTAAAATATCCCAGCCAACATAATTGCTGACCGAAACATCCTGCTGTGCCAATTCTTCCTCTGTATATTGCGGCTCTACTCCCAAATAAGGCAGTGCGTCTGCCATGATGGATCCCAAAGCAGGTCCCGCCACCACACTTCCGTAAGCGTTGTTTCCTACCGTAGGCTCATCCACCAAAACAAGCGCGATGATTTCCGGATCATCTACCGGAGCAAAGGTACAATAAGAACCAATACGCTTGGTATTCGTGGTATCACCTAATTTTTGTGCGGTACCCGATTTACCGCCGATTCGATATCCCTTTACATAAGCGTTGCTTCCGCCGTTTGCAGCAACAACCGCCTCTAGCAGCGGACGCATTGTTTCAGATGTTTCAGAAGAAATAACCTGTCTTTTAACAGTAGTCTCTATGTTTTTCACGACATTATTGTTCTCATCCAAAACCTTTTTAACCACGTGCGGTGTCACTAATTTTCCATCATTTACCACTGCGGCAAATGCAGTAATCATCTGAATCGGTGTCACGGTGTTAGACTGCCCGAACGCGCAGCTTGCCAACTGCACGGGACCGTAATCGCTGCTTCGAGAATACACGATTCCCTTTGCTTCACCGGGAAGATCGATTCCCGTTTTTTCGGCAAATCCAAATGACCGCACATATTTTGAAAACAAATTTGCACCTAGTGTCTGACCGATTTTAACAAAAGCCGGATTACACGAATTAACAATAATATCTCCGAAATTTTGTGTTCCATGACCGGTTGTCTTGTGACATTTCATCGGTTTTACTCCGGCAGCCGGAATAATTGAGCCGGTACAGTGAAAAGTGCTGTTGAGATTAAACAACTTTTCCTCCAACGCCGCCGACGCAGTAACCGCCTTAAATACAGAGCCGGGCTCATATATCTCGGTGATGGCTTTATTTTTCCACTGACGTTCCCGAGCTGCTGCCGTTGCCGTTTTCAGTTCGTCGCCTTCCAAACCTTCCAGAGTTGCCGCCAAATCCGGATCCGCAATGGTAAAAGGCTCGTTCAAATCAAAGTCGGGTTCGGACGCCATTGCCAGTATTTCACCGGTATTTACATTCATTACAATGCCAGCTGCACGATTGGCCGGTTTATATTGTTTTACCGTGGTTTCCAATGCCTTCTCTAAAAAATACTGGATAGAGTAATCCAAGGTAAGTACCAATCCGTTACCGTCCTGCGGTTCGTATCTTTTCTCATAAGTAAAAGGCATATCAGTGCCGTTTTCATTTTTTGCCGCTACAATCCGCCCTGCAGTACCACTCAAATAAGAATCATATTTTGCTTCAATACCATACAATCCCTGATTGTCGGTGCCGGTGAATCCAATCACGGAAGATGCAAAATCGTGGTAGGGATAATATCGTTTTGTGTCTTCTATAAGATGAATACAGGAAATATCATATGTTTTTGCAAATTCCCGAACCTTATCTGCTTCCGGTTCTTCCACTTTCTTTTTGATAATCTCATAATAATTGCCTTTTTTAGATTGTGTAACAACCTTTTCCTTATCCACTTCCAAAATTTCAGATAAGTTTTCCGCTATCAGATTTCGGGTTTCCTCTCGCTTGGTTTCTGACTTGATGGCGTTTAAATCCGCCGGTGAAATAAAAACAGTCCAAACAGTAGCGCTCTGCGCCAACACCTTCATATTTCTATCGTAAATAGTACCTCTATTTGCATTTATTGTAATGTCACGCATTTGCTGATTTGACGCTTTTGTCTGAAAAAAATCATTTTGAATGACCGACAAATAAAACAATCTGCCGATCAGTGTAGAAAAACCAAGCAGTATAAAAAAAATAACCACACGGTTTAATCTATTTTTGATTTTTAAAGTCGGACCCTTAGACAACACATGACCCCCAGTTCCAATATACCGGCTGATTTCAGCTTTCAGGTAACACCACTCGATTTCAAGCGCGATATTCGCTTATTTATTATACAGGATAAATATGAAAAAATCTAGCACTAACCCAAGCGCATCCAGAAAGCCTCCGCATGCAGTGATATTTACAAGAGATTTGATAAAAGATACATCACGGAATTATTTCATTGAATTGTGAAAACAAGGGTTAAGAATTTTGTTCTCAACCCTTCGCCGCCCACTATTAATATCTATTTTCCTATATCCCGATATATTCCATCATATCATCAAAAAAGTTCTTGATTTTCTGCCAAACAGAGCTGTCGCTTTCCTCGGTGATTTCAACCTGGTTACCGCTGGTTAAAGTGACATACTCCACCTGTGAAGCATCCATTTTCTCCATTCCCAGCTCAACAGTGGCATATTCTTCCACGTTTTTTAAAGAAATTTTTTCTTCCAATTCGGTCTGCAACCGTATATTTTCGCTCTTTAAAATTTCTAATTCCTTAGTAGCGGAATTCACCTTCGCGCCCAGCTCATTTAACTGTGCCCGACTGTACATTACCGAAAAAGAAAGACCGATAATCACCATTAAAAACAACAGGACTTTAACCGGACTCATCGGTTTGGAAACCGGTTTGACTTTGGGTACTTTTACAATTTCCGGCTGTCTGACCTGTTCTTCCTGTCTGGGCAGTTTTACAGCCAAATTGCTATTCGTTCTCATAAATTGCTACGTCCTTCCTCTTTCTATCTATCTTTCTGTTTTTCTCTTTATAATTTTTCTAATATTCTCAATTTTGCACTCTGACTGCGGCTATTGACTGCCAATTCCTCCTCTGACGGCAAAATCGGTTTTTTATTGATTAACTTTGCTTTCGGTTTTTCATGGCATACGCACACCGGAAAATCCGGCGGACAAATACATCCCTGACACCATCCTGCAAATGCCTGTTTCACAATTCGATCTTCCAAAGAATGAAATGTGATTACTACCAGGCGCCCGCCGGGCGCCAATATTTCAAATGCTGCCTGAAGTCCTTCTGAAAGACTTTCCAATTCACTGTTTACCGCAATTCGAATCGCCTGAAAAGTTCGTTTACAAGGGTTTTTTTCTCGTCTTGCCGCAGCCGGCATAGAAGATTTAATAATATCCGCCAGCTCCATCGTTGTTTCCAGAGGCTTGTCCTCTCTGGCTTTGACAATGTTTTTGGCAATCTGGTAAGAATATTTTTCCTCGCCGTAATCTCTGATAATCCGATTTAGTTCGGAAACAGAATAAGTATTCACAATGTCCTTTGCGGACATACCGGTTTGACTCATCCGCATATCGAGCGGTGCGTTCTGTCGATAGGAGAATCCCCGTTCTGCAGCATCAAGCTGATAAGAAGATACGCCCAAGTCCAACATCATGCCATTCAGCTTGTCCACTCCTTGTTCTGCGCACACCCTTTGAATTTCACTGAAATTTGCCTGTATGACCACGGCAGCCGGATATTTTTGCAGGCGTTCCGTCGCCGTTTGTACCGCAGCCGGATCCCGATCCAACGCCAGCAATTTTCCTGTTGTCAGGCGTTTAGCAATTTCAGACGAATGTCCTGCCCCGCCCGCTGTTCCATCGGCATAAACACCGTCTGGTTTCACAGCCAAGCCTTCTATGCATTCATTAAGCATAACCGAGTAATGTTGAAACTCCATGAATACACATCCCTCCCGACAGACAGCCTGTCCGATTTACAGCCGATTAAAATCCGATTTCATCCATAATATCAACAATTGAAGTCGTATCCAGCTCTGCACAAATTTCATCCCAACGCTGTTTACTCCAAATCTCGCAATGATTGGAAGCGCCGATTACCATTACATCTTTATCCAACAGTGCATATTCCCGCAGCACAGCAGGCACAACAATTCTACCCTGCTTGTCCGGCTCAATTTCAGTAGCGCTTGCAAAGAAAAAACGTTGCAAATTTCTTGCTTTTGACATCGGGAGAGATTTCACTTTATCCTCAAAATTTTTCCATTCTTCCATGGAGTAAACCAAAAGACATTTATCATCAAAGCCCTTGGTCAGAACAAAAGTATCCCCCAAATCCTCGCGAAGCTTTGCAGGAAAATTAAGACGTCCTTTTACATCAATACTATAACCATATTCACCGATTAACATTCCTGCACCTCCTTTAGGGATTTTCAGCCACTTTCATCCACTTCACACCACTATAAATACAATTATAACCACTTTATCCGCAAATTGCAATAGTTTTACAAGAAAAAATCAGAAAAGATTTTTTGCGAACATGCGTTCCCATCGTTGTTTGAGCAGCTTTTTACGAATTTCTACAAGGTATAGTATAATTCTCCTAAAAAAGCGGCAAATATTGTTTGAAAACAAAAATAAATCCCGTTATCTCAACAATAGAGATAACGGGATTTATCGTTTATTTATTAAGACCGATCTTATTTCATCATGCTTGCAACTTCGTCAGCAAAATTATCTTCTCTCTTCTGCAATCCTTCGCCTTTTTCATAACGAACAAAGCCGGTAATAGTGATATGGCCGCCCAATTCTTTAGCAACATTCTCGGTATATTTGGCAACCGTGATATCGCCGTCTTTTACAAAAGGCTGCTCAACCAAGCAAACTTCTTTATAGAATTTTGCGATTCTGCCCATAACCATTTTCTCGGCGATATTAGCCGGTTTACCCTCATTGATCGCTTGTGCGGTTAAAATTTCTTTCTCTTTTTCAACAACTGCAGGATCAACAGATTCTTTGTTCAGATACTGAGGCATAGCAGCTGCAACCTGCATTGCAACATCTTTTCCGTAAGCTTCAAAGCCCTCTTTATCAGCAACATCGGTATCAAACATAACCATAACGCCGATTCTTCCCTCGCCGTGAACATAAGCGATCATATCGCCCTCTAAACGCTCAAAACGGCGAATCTGAATATTTTCGCCAATGGTCAAAACTTTTTCCTGCAGCATGGAAGCAACATCTTCACCTGTTGCATCTTTGCAGGACATCAAAGCTTCTACATCAGCCGGATTAGAATCAACAATAACCTTTGCAACACGGTTTACAAACGCAACAAAATCTGCATTTTTTGCTACAAAGTCAGTTTCAGAGTTTACCTCCAAAACAACACCAACTTTTTTCTCTTTATCAACAACAGAAACAACGATACCCTCAGCAGCGATTCTGCCGGCTTTTTTCGCGACTGCTGCTAAACCTTTTTCACGAAGCACTTCGATTGCTTTTTCCATATCACCGTCTGCTTCGGTTAAAGCCTTTTTACAATCCATCATACCGCATCCGGTTCTCTCACGGAGCGTTTTTACATCACTTGCAGTAAATGCCATATTATTCAATCCTTTCACACTAGATACAATTATCAAGAACGGGCGGACGTTCGGGTCCGCCCGTCAAAATGAATCTAACAATTATTCTGCCGCAGCTTCTGTTTCTTCTGCAGCAACTTCCTCTTCAGCAGCTGTTTCTTCTACAGCCTCTTCCTGACCTTGTCTGCCTTCAATTACTGCGCTTGCCATTGCACCGGCAATCAGCTTTACAGCACGGATAGCATCATCATTACCGGGAATGACGTAATCAATCTCATCCGGATCACAGTTGGTATCAACAATAGCAATAATCGGAATACCCAATTTTTTTGCTTCTGCGACTGCGATTCTTTCTTTGCGGGGATCAACAATAAACAATGCTTTTGGCAACTTGTCCATGTTCTTGATGCCGCCGAGGAATTTTTCCAATTTTTCAATCTCAAGATTTAATTTAATAACTTCTTTTTTCGGCAACAAATCAAAAGTACCGTCTTCTTCCATCTGTCTGAGCTGAGACAGTCTGTTGATTCTGCGGCGAATGGTATTGAAGTTAGTCATCATACCGCCGAGCCAACGAGCATTTACATAATGCATTCCGCAACGTTCAGCCTCTTCCTTAACGGAATCGCCTGCCTGTTTTTTGGTGCCTACAAACAGAATGGAGCCGCCATCTGCCGCTACATCGCGAGCAAACATATAAGCCTCATCCAGTTTTTTTACCGTCTTTTGCAAGTCGATAATATAAATACCGTTACGTTCTGTGAAGATGTATCTTGCCATCTTCGGGTTCCATCTTCTTGTCTGATGTCCGAAATGAACACCGGCTTCAAGAAGCTGTTTCATGGAAACTACTCCCATTGTGAAATCCTCCTGTTTTGGTTAATTTTTCCTCCGCAGTAATTAACAGCAATTGCGACAACGGATTTCCGCTGCACCGTGCAAAACTGATCACTGCGTGCGTATTGCTTTAATATTTTATCATATGATTTTATAAAATGCAAGCGTTTTTTCATATTTTTGAAAAATCATTTGCATTTTCCTATATTTTAAGGTATAATAATAAACAATCGTTATAATATTAACGAATCGTTCGTTGGCTTTTTAAGGAAATTAAGGCGTTTATGCCTTTTGAAAGGAAGATAAAAATATTATGTTAGTATCAGCAAAAGAAATGCTTACAAAAGCGAAAGCAGGTCACTATGCAGTCGGACAGTTTAATATTAACAATTTAGAATGGACTAAAGCTGCGTTATTGACTGCTCAGGAATGCAATTCTCCCATCATTCTCGGTGTTTCCGAGGGAGCAGGAAAATACATGACCGGGTTTAAAACAGTAGCCGCTATGGTGAAAGCAATGATTGAAACATTGGGCATTACCGTCCCGGTCGCTCTTCACCTTGATCACGGAAGCTATGACGGCGCTCTTGCCTGTATTGATGCCGGTTTTTCCTCTGTTATGTTTGACGGTTCTCACTACGGTATTGAAGAAAACATCCAAAAAACCAAAGAAATCATCGAAATTGCGCACAGCAAAGGAATTTCCGTGGAAGCTGAAGTCGGCGCAATCGGCGGTGAAGAAGACGGCGTCATCGGCAACGGTGAGGTTGCTGATCCCGATGAGTGTAAAATGATTGCTGATTTGGGCGTCGACATGCTTGCAGCCGGTATCGGTAATATTCATGGCAAATATCCGGAAAACTGGGCAGGCTTAAACTTTGATGTTCTCGCAAAAATTCAGGAAAAAACCGGCACCATGCCTTTGGTATTACACGGCGGAACCGGTATTCCTGAAGAAATGATCAAGAAAGCAATTTCTTTAGGTGTGTCTAAAATCAACGTAAACACGGAGTGCCAGCTTTCCTTTGCTGCCGCTACCAGAAAATATGTCGAAGAAGGCAAAGATTTACAGGGCAAAGGTTTCGATCCTCGCAAACTCTTAGCTCCGGGCTTTGAGGCAATCAAAGCAACCATTAAAGAAAAAATGGAATTATTTGGTTCTGTCAATAAAGCGTGATTCGTTCACTGAAAAATAAGGACATAAGGACAGCTAATGCTGTCCTTATGAGCGTGTCGACTTTGTCGACACGCTCATTTTTTTATTTTTAGCCCCCAAAAAATGATACTCATATTTGTGTAAAGATTCCCAATAGAACGCTGTTTCCTTTTCTATTCTGAAATATATGTGAATCTTAATTGCTTCTTACCGTCCCGCTCAATGATCTCATTCCACATCGCAGCCGGTCGCACCCAAATCCCCTGTTCACCGTAAAGTGCCTGATACACGACCATCGGCTCCATTGTTTCAGAGTGGGTAGCAAGATACAACACCTGATACTCTTTCCCTTTAAAATGACGATATTTGCCGATTTTAATATCTTCCATATAAGCCACCCTTTCTTAATGTAGTCGTTTTTGCTGATTCATTTATCCTTTTTCTGATTGTTTCTTTTGCACCTCCATTTTATAATGTTGCGGTGCCATTCCGAATTTCTTTTTAAACATCCTGGAAAAATTAAAAATATCCGAATACCCACAGCTGATTGCCGCATCGGTAGGAGTACATCCATATACGATCATATCCTGTGCAGCCTTTTCCAAACGATAATCGATTAAATATTGCTGCGGTGATTTTCCGGTCTGCTTCTTGAAAATCGTGCTGAAATAACTACGGTCCAGATTTAAAGACTTCGCCATCATGTCAACCGTTATCTTCTTTTGATAATTTGACTCAATGTAGTTTTGTGCCATCAACACATATTGATTGATCGGTTCCCCGATGTTTAATGTCTTTTTATCCAGATACGCAAGTATTTCAAATATTTTGCCGCAAATATACACTTCCCGAAACCGATCAAATTTTTCACATTCCGTAATTTCGGAAAAAATAGAGCCACACTCTCTGGCAGATATCACGTGTTGAATAAAAATATCCGTTAGATCAAAAGAGGTTGTAAAACCCACCCAGATATATGTCCACGGCTCCTCTTTATCCGCCTGATAGAAAGTGATTTCCCGAGGCGAAAACAGAAACATATCTCCGGCAGTCAGCGAATAAGTTTTCTCACCTGTTTTAAATTTTCCCTTTCCGGAAACAACATAATGTATCATATAATAATCCCGGGCACACGGTCCGTAAGAATGCTCCGGAGCACAATTTTCATAACCCGCAGCCAAGGGATTAATATCGGAAAATCCGCGATTAATAAGCATTATCTCCTGCGTCATCTGATCAATCTCCTAATATCTGTTTCGAAATTAGATATTCTAAAGTTCTGTACTAACAACTCACATTATATCAAACAAATATCACATTATGCAATATGAAAAACAAAAAAAATATGCTATTCTTAAATTATTCTGAAATATATTATCACTGTATAAAATCAATTTGAAAGGATGGTTATTCTTATGGTTAAAATTACTTTTATGGGAGCCGGAAGTACAGTCTTTGCCAAAAATGTATTGGGCGACTGTTTATGCTCTCCTGCTTTAAACGAGGCAGAAATCGCTCTTTATGATATTGATGCCGAACGGCTAAAGGACAGCGAAATGATGCTGAGCACCATCAACCACAACAGCAACAATGACAGAGCAACAATCAAAAGCTATTTAGGAGTGGAAAACCGCAAGGAAGCTCTGCGCAACGCCAACTTTGTGGTAAATGCCATTCAAGTGGGATTATATGATCCTTGTACCATCATCGACTTTGAGGTGCCCAAAAAATTCGGTCTGCGTCAGACCATTGCAGACACTTTGGGCATCGGAGGCATCATGCGTGCGTTGCGTACCATTCCGGTACTAGACGACTTTGCCAGAGATATGCAAGAGGTTTGCCCGGGTGCATGGTTCTTAAATTATACCAATCCTATGGCGATGCTGTCCGGATTTATGCAACGCTACGCCGGTATAAAAACCATCGGACTTTGTCACAGTGTTCAGTCCTGCTCTGAGGGTTTACTGAGAGGTCTGGGAATGGAAGACAAACTGGAAGGCAGAAAAGAACTGATCGCCGGCATCAATCATATGGGATGGCTGTTGGAAATCAGTGACAAAGACGGAAATGACCTATACCCTGAAATTCGCAGACGAGCAAAAGAGAAAAACGCAAATGAAAAGCACGGCGATATGGTTCGATATGACTATATTGACAAATTAGGTTATTATTGCACGGAATCCAGTGAACATAACGCAGAATACAATATGTTTTACATAAAATCCAAATATCCGGAATTAATCGAGCGATTCAATATCCCGTTAGACGAATATCCGAGAAGATGCGTAAACCAAATCGCAGGCTGGAAAAAGCAAAAAGAAGAAATCGTGCACAATCACACCCTCAGTCATGAACGGACACATGAATACGCTTCCTATATTATGGAATCCATGGTAACCGGCGAGCCTTACAAAATCGGCGGCAATGTACTGAACACAGGCGGTTTAATCGAAAATCTGCCTCAAGATGCCTGCGTAGAAGTGCCCTGTTTGGTAGACGGGAACGGTATTCATCCGTGCCGCGTAGGACGTTTACCGGTACAGCTTGCAGCGATGAACATGACAAACATCAATGTACAGTTGCTGACCATCGAGGCGGCTGTCACCCGTAAAAAAGAACACATTTATCAAGCAGCTATGCTAGAGCCCCATACCGCCAGTGAATTATCTATTGATGACATCATCAAATTAGTGGACGCTTTAATCGACGCACATGGTGACTGGCTGCCAAAATTTAATTAATAGCCCATAACATCGACAAAGCCGCTGCAAGAATGCAGGCGGCTTTGTTTTTTTCATCAAGGCAGTACATTTCCTGCAGCACGGTAAATAGCATACCAATCCTCTCTGCTAAGCGTAATTTTTTCCGAATCACAAATTTCAACCAATCGCTTTGGCTTCATCGTTCCGACAATGGTTTGCATTTTCGCCGGATGGCGGGAAATCCAAGCAACTGCCAATGCTGTTTTCGATACACCATATTTCTCTGCCATCTGATCCAATACCGCGTTTAATCCCGGATATTTATCACTATCCAAAAAGACTCCCTCAAAAAATCCGTACTGAAACGGCGACCAAGCCTGTATTGTGATATCATGCAGCCGGCAATATTCCAAAATACCGTTATCATGATTCAATGACGGTTCATCTTTCATATTAACATGAAATCCAAAATCAATCATACCGCTGAATGCGATACTAAGTTGAAGCTGATTCACAATCAATTTGTCAGAAAAAGACTTTTGCAACAGCTCCATCTGGAAAGGATGTTGATTGCTGACTCCGAAATAACGCACCTTTCCGGAAGATTTTAAAGCTGAAAACGCTTCTGCAACCTCCTCCGGTTCCATTAAAGTATCCGGGCGATGCAGCAACAGTACATCAAGATATTCGGTTTTCAGCCGTTCCAAACTGCCGTCAACCGCCTTCAAAATATGCTCTTTTGAGAAATCAAACATACCGGGACGAATCCCGCATTTGCTTTGTATCAGCATCGTTTCTCTCACTGACGGACACATGCCGGCTGCTTTCGCAAAGATTCGTTCAGACTCCCCTCCGCCGTAAATATCTGCATGGTCAAAGAAATTCATCCCGTTTTCTAATGCAGTTTTTATCATAATCTCTGCATCTTTTTCAGACAGCGCATTCATTCGCATACATCCCAACGAAATACGGGATGCTTTCAGTCCTATTTTGCCCAAATCTAATTTTCTCATGATTTTTTCCTTTCTTTCGTTGTTTCCACAACACTTTGTTCATATTTAGAAGCATCAGCACACCTTAATACTTTTTTTATCATAACACAAATAATAATTTATATCAATATATTCATATAAAACTAATAATTATTTTAAAGTCTGATTTTATATTTTGTAATTATTATACATAATTAATTTGTAAGAAAAATTAAATTTGAGATTGAATTAATTGTATAAAAATTAACTCAAATTAACAATAAAATAACTAAAAATCCTACGTTTTTTATAAAGCTTGTCTTGACTTTATGGGCAATTTGCCTTATACTTTAAATATGGGATAAAGTGTACCAACTTTTTCTTAAATATTTTGTTCAATACATAAGCGCAAAACGAATGCCGGAAATTTGATTTTCTTGTATAAGTTTTGACCTTTTGTCTAATACTATCAACAAGGAGCGTGATATTGATGAACATAACCGATATCAGAATTAGAAGATTACTGACCGAAGGCAGATTACGTGCTGTTGTTTCTATCACTTTGGATAATGAACTTGCGGTACACGATATTAAGGTAATAGAAGGTCCGGAAAGACTTTTTGTAGCTATGCCAAGCAGAAGAGAAGAAAACGGAACTTTTCGTGATGTTGTGCATCCGATTTCCCCTGAAGCAAGAAATATGATGGAATCCTCTATATTGGAAGCATATAAGCGAGAATTGGAAATTCGCGCGGCTGAATTAGAATTAAATCCCGAACCGATTTCGGTAACCGAAAACGGCATCGAGGGGTCGGAAGAATAAAGTATCATCTCATTTTCAATAAGGGGCAAAGCCCCATCATTCAACGTTCCGATGGTGGATTGTACCACCACCGGAAAAAGTGAGAAGAACCTGCCGCTTATTGAGACGGAGTCCATCTCGCTTTTCGTTGTACAATCAAGCAAAAAGGAGTTGCCACGTCTGAGAGGCAACTCCTTTTTATTATACTTGCGCATCGTGTTTTTGAGGTTATTATGCTTTGTCATTTGAGATCTCAATACTTAATTCTTTTAACTGCTGTTCGTCTACTTCAGCAGGGCACTGTGACATTAACTCGCTGGCGTTCTGCACCTTCGGGAAAGCAATCACATCACGGATAGAGTCTTTATTCAGCATCAGCATCACCAAACGGTCTAATCCATACGCCATGCCCCCGTGCGGCGGTGCGCCGTACCGAAACGCATCAATCAGGAAGCCAAAGCGCTTATTCGCCTCTTCCTCCGTAAACCCGAGTGCCCGGAACATTCTGCTTTGCAGTTCGGGATTGCTGATACGGATAGAGCCTCCGCCGACCTCACAACCGTTCAACACCATATCATATGCTTTGGCATGGCAATGAGCGGGATCCGTTTCAATTTTATCAATATCTTCATCCGCAACTGCAGTAAACGGATGGTGTTTGGCTGCATACCGATGGTTTTCTTCATCATACTCAAACAACGGAAAATCAGTAACCCACAGCAGATCAAACGTATCCTCCGGTATCAAATTCAGCTTTTTCGCCAACTCACAGCGAAGCTGCCCCAAACTATCATAAACAACATCATTGGAGCTGTCTGCCACAATCAAGATAACATCTCCGGAAGTGACATCGAGGCGTGCTCTGATTGCATTCTTCTCTGACTCGCTCAGGAATTTTTCATAGCTGGAGCTTTCTCCGTCTGCGGTGAATCTGGTAAATGCCAACCCTTTTGCGCGATAGGTTTTCACAAAATCAGTTAGTTTATCAATTTCTTTCCGGCTCAAACGATCCGCCGAGTTTTTGGCAACAATAGCACGCACGCTTCCGCCTGCATCTAACGCTCCCCGGAACACTTTAAATTCGGTATCGGCTACCAAATCAGATAAGTCACAAAGCTCTAATCCGAAACGGGTATCCGGTTTATCCGAGCCGTAGCGATTCATCGCGTCTTCATAACGCAATCTGCGAAAGGGCGTCTGGATATCCACATTCAAGATCCGCTTAAAAACATACTTCATAAATCCTTCATTAACCGTCATAACATCACCCTGGTCAACAAAGCTCATTTCAAGGTCAATTTGAGTAAACTCCGGCTGACGATCGGCACGTAAATCTTCATCACGGAAGCACTTGGCAACCTGCATGTAACGGTCATACCCTGCCAACATCAACAGCTGCTTATAAAGCTGCGGAGATTGCGGCAACGCATAAAAACTGCCCGGGTGTACTCTGGACGGCACCAAGTAATCTCTTGCGCCCTCGGGAGTGGATTTGATTAATATCGGTGTTTCCAACTCAACAAATCCATTTTCATCATAATAATCTCTTGCCGCTTTTACGATTTTATGGCGAGTCATCATTGTTCTTTGCATTTCATTGCGCCGCAAATCCAAATAGCGATATTTTAGCCGCAGTTCTTCATTGACATTGGTGTCATCGGTAATATGAAACGGCGGCGTTTCCGCTTTAGACAGCACTCTTAAATCGTTAACGGCTACTTCGATTTCACCAGTCTTAATTTCAGTGTTTACGCTCTCCCGAATTTTTACCGTTCCCTTTGCCATTAATACATATTCGGCACGAACGGATTTTGCTTTTTCAAACTGCACGCGCTCGGTTTTATCATCAAAAGTAAGCTGAACAATGCCGGTTCTATCCCGCAAATCAATAAAGATTAAGTTTCCTTTATCCCGTTGTTTCTGCACAAATCCGCAAACGACCACCTCACTGCCTGCATCGGCTTTTGACAACTCGGTGCAGTAATGGGTTCGTTTTAATCCCTGCATGGTATCCATTATTTTTCCTCCGATATCCTTATTTTTTTCACTTTATCAAACTGTTTTCGGTAAACAAGTCTCCAAATTCTTCCGCCATGGCGTCAAATTCACTGTTCTTCCAATGCTCATATATTTTTTCGGAAAGCATATCAAACGGCACCGCTTCCGCTTCACCGGTTGCCATGTCTTTTAGATTCAGCGTGCCGTTTTCCAGCTCGCTGTCTCCGATGATTGCCGACAACTTTGCTCCGATTTTATTTGCATATTTCATCTGTGCTTTTATGCTTCGGTTCATGGTATCACATTCCGCATAATATCCGTCTCTGCGCAAATTTGCCACCAGTTCCATCGCCTTTAACGATGCTTCTTCTCCCATAGATCCCAGATACACCTGGCAGGTAAGCGGTTGCGGAACAGCGATTTTCTGCGCATCCATCACCATCAGCAGTCTTTCCAATCCCATTGCGAATCCAAGCCCGGGTGTCGGATTACCGCCTAATGTCTCAATCAGTCCGTCATAACGTCCGCCGCCGCAAACGGTGGATTGCGCGCCCAGATCATTCGAGATAAATTCAAAAACGGTCTTGGTATAGTAATCCAGTCCGCGCACAATTTTAGGATTTACAGTAAAGGCAATCCCCATCATTTCCAATCGTTTTTTCACGCCGTCAAAATGGTCTTTACATTCCTCGCAGATATAATCCAATCCCAATGGCGCATCTTTGGCAATTTCTTTACATACGGGGCTTTTACAATCCAATATGCGAAGAGGATTTTTTTCTAAACGTTCCTGACAGGTTGGGCAAAGCTCTTCCTTGCGGGCAGCAAAATATTCTTTCAGTGCTTTGTGATAGATCGGTCTGCATTTCGGGCATCCGATAGAATTGATTTCCAGGCGGATATTCTCTAATCCGAGCCGCTTGAAAATTTCATCTGCAACACCGATCACTTCGGCATCAGCATTAGGTGACTGCGCACCAAACATTTCCACACCGAACTGATGGAACTCTCTCAGACGTCCTGCCTGCGGATTTTCGTTGCGGAAGCAAGAGGTAATATAGCTTAATTTTGCCGGCAATGCATCATTGAGCAAGCCATTTTGCATCACTGCACGCACCGTACCCGCCGTTCCCTCAGGACGCAACGTAACAGAGCGTCCTCCTTTATCTTCAAAGGTATACATTTCCTTCTGCACAACATCGGTCGTATCTCCGACAGATCGGTTAAACAAACCGGTATATTCTACGGTCGGAAAACGGATCTCCTTAAAACCGAACAAAGCAGAGGTTTCCAATGTCAACTGCTCCAGAAACTGCCACTTATAGCTGTCTGACGGCAGGACATCCTGAAAACCTTTTAATGATTTCATGATTTCACCCATTCTTTTGTAATTCCTTTCTCTTTTTTCCATAAAAGCAAAACGTCCCTTATATCATGTGCTTTTCACAAACACATCATATAAGGGACGTAAACAACTGATTGTATACGCGGTGCCACCCTTGTTGAGAACAAAATCTTGTTCCCCGCTTCATTTTGTCTTTATCGCAGACATACGCTTCACTCCAAGGATGTCCTTCTCTGCATTGCTCTATGGAACCTCACACCCTCCGTCCCTCGCTGAACAGACCAATGACAGATACTCTTCCTTATCTAAGTGAAAACAATCTTAAATTTTTGCGTTGATGATATTTCTCCAGTCAAGATCGCCGCGTTCCAAGCCATGAATCAATACCTCGGCAGTAGCAATATTGGTTGCTACCGGGATATTGTGAACATCACACAGACGAAGCAGATTCATCTCATTCGGTTCTGAATCTTTTGCAGTCAGCGGGTCACGGAAAAACAACAAAACATCGATTTCATTGCAGGCAATACGAGCGCCGATTTGTTGATCTCCACCCTGTGTTCCGCTTAAAAAACGCTGTATATTCAGTCCGGTTGCTTCTGCAACCAATTTTCCGGTTGTCCCCGTGGCACAGATATTATGACGGCTCAATATTCCGCAGTATGCAATACAGAACTGAACCATTAATTCTTTCTTGGAATCATGTGCAATTAATGCTATATTCATATTAAAATGCCTCCTTGAAATGTTATAAAATTATTCAATATATAAAGGGGTATATTCGCCCTCTATTCTTGCTGAAATGTTATCAAAAACAATCTGAGGCGCACTGCCGGCTTCTAAGCTCAAACCGCCGTTTAGCGCCGCTTTAATCTGCAAATCCTCCAAAAGAACGCCCAGCAACGGAATACCAACGCCATCCATCACATCATCCAGATCAGAAATCATATTCATTCGGCGATGTTTTACATTCACCTTATTAATGACAAGCTGACACCGATCAAAACGGCGTTCCGCCAACAAAGAAACCATTCTGTTGGAATCACGAACCGAAACATAATCCGGAGTAGCAACGACCACCGCCAAATCGGCGATCTGCGGAATCAAGTCGATACTCAAATGAACCCCCGCAGGAGTATCAATCAAAATAATATCATAATATTGCCGTAAACCGTTACATAAGACCGCAATATCATTTACGTGAAGCAAATCTGCAACCGAAGACGGCGAAGCAATCATATCAAGACCCGGATATGCCTCCACCGATACAATGGCATCATTGATATCACAATTTCTGTTCAGCAAATCTCCCAAATCGTAGACAACCTCATTTTCCACGCCAAGCATGATATCCATGCCACGCAGCCCGATGTCGAGTTCAATCATAATAACCCGTTTATTTCGTCTGGAAAATGCCTGCCCCAATCCCACGCAAATCGTTGATTTGCCAACGCCACCCTTTCCGGATGTGACCGCAATAATTTTCGACATATTCATTTAATCCTGTCATTACAGAGATAGTTTTACACTATTTTATTGTACCACGAAAATTCATTTTGTCAAAGCTTTTTTTGTAAAAATTACAAGATATCAGTTGTTTTGAACCGTTTTCTGACAGCCTGACAAATTACGGCAGCAAAGTTTGTACAGTTTGGGGATACTCCTGCTGCATCGTTTTTGTTTTCTCATACGCCTCGATCACCCGGCTGACCATTTTTTTGGAAGCGGAACCTTGCTCAATATAAATAGAAACAGCAATTTCAGGGGTATCTGCCGGAGAATAACCAATTACCGCCGAGTTAGTGATTGTACTGGTTTGCTGCGGCGTTCCGGTTTTAATTGCAACATCGTACCCCAGTTTTTTAATCAACGGAACATCTTTTGCCGCGCCAATCATGCCCTCTTTAATGATATCAAAAGCACCGTTTTTGTTTTCCAGTTTAGCGGCAACAATGGGTTTGGTTTCTTGAATCGTCTGATCAAAATTATAACTCTGAATGGATTTAATGATATGAGTTTCATAGCGTATTCCTTTATTTGCCAACGTCATAGCTTGAGACGCCATTTGCAACGGCGTTACAACTGTATCAAGCTGTCCGATTGAGGTTTGAGCCACATTACCGATACTCCATTCAGATCCCAGTTTTTTAGAACGTTCCGGACTGGAAATGGCTCCGGTATCGGTAGCAATCTCCAAACCGGTTTGAGTTCCAAGTCCCATGGCATGTGCATATTCATTGATTTTATCAATACCCAGATTGATGCCGGTTTCATAAAAGAAAATATTGCAAGATTTCCGAATCGCAGTGACCACATTGATGTTTCCGGAATGACCGATAAACAAACACTTCATCTTCAAAGTCGGAAATCTTTGATAAATACGGGTACAATTAATCAAAGTATTTCGGTTAATCGTCCCCTCTGACAAGGCTCCTGCAGCAACTACTGTTTTAAATGTAGATCCGGGACGATAGTTTCCCTTCAAAGCACGATTCAGCAACGGAATTCCCTTTTTATCAGCAGACAGCGTGCTGTATTGGGAACGATAGTCATTGATATCATAACTCGGATAAGTGGCACAGGCAAGGATCTCTCCCGTTTTGACATCCAATACAACCGCCGCCCCTGCAAAAGCGCGCTGCGTTCCCTTTTTATTTGGCTGTTCAATATTTAAGATATGATCTTCTAATATGTTCTGAACCCCTTGCTGCAAATACTTGTCAATGGTCAGCATAACGGTGTTTCCCGGTACCGGCTCTTTCGATACGTTATCGCTTACTACATTTCCTTTCGTATTTTGTGAAATTTCCCGAATACCGTCTGTCCCCTTTAAATAGGACTCCATTGCCAATTCAACGCCAGATTTACCGACGATACCGTTCATCTGATATCCTTTTTCTTTCAGCTTTTCATACTCTTCGGCGTAAATCGGACCGATGGTTCCGATGATGTGGGGAGCAATGGTTCCACTGACATAATTACGCATTGTTTCTTCCGAAATATCAACCCCCGCCAACTGATAGCTTAGTTCCTTTACCGTTGCTACAAGGGACGCAGGAACATCTTCTGCAAAGGTATACCGATTATACACCGAAAAATCACTGATCATCATTTGATAACGCACTCCCGCAACCTGGCGCGTTTTTTTCTCGTCATACCCTGCAATTTCAAACTTTTGTATCAGCGCATCCATGCAGTCCTGCGCCGTCGCATAAGTATTTAAACGCAAATATTCTCTGCTTTTCATGGTTTTGATTTCCTGGTCCTTGCCTTCTAAAAAAGTATAAGGCTGGGCGGGTGTAATCGGCAGCTCATCAACCCATTCCACTCCCGACTTTTCCAACAAATCAATCAACCTTGAAATAATCGCGTTTTCTTCTCCCTTTGGCATAAACGCCCGGTCAAAAACGATATTAAAACCAACTTTATTAATTGCAAGTGGCCGGCCGTAGCGATCCACGATTTCTCCGCGTGCCGCCGTTATAGTAGTTTTGCTGACTGTAATATTATTGGCATCTTCCCGATACGAAGCGCCGTTTACTACCTGAAACTCCATCAAACGAAAGCTACTTGTCAGAAAAACCGCAACAATCAACAAAACCAAAACAATCAGCCGCAGCCGTTCTTTGGATTTTTCCATAATATAATTCTTCCCTTCTTGCCTAAATCCGTTCTACCTCACTGAAAGTATAGGAAATTTTACGTATGATGAAAAAAAACAATGGAGAAATCAAAGTTGTATACAATACTGTCGGTAATATTTTCTTTAATAAAATCAAATAGGAGTAATCATAATCCCAGATAAGATAGTAGAAAAAAAAGTCGATCAAACCCTGAAGCAATGCCCCCGCAAAAACAAAAAGAAGGGCATTCCATACATTCACCCGAACCAGATACATGACCAGCAAAGCCGCGCTGACACATATCACCATCATAATAATTGCATTAAATCCCAGCAGCTTATCCGCCGCAGTATCCCAAAAGAGCCCACCGACAATTCCGATGACTGCCCCTGCAAGTTCTCCCTCAAACATAGAAATATACACCATGACCGGAAGAATAAAGATCGGCTTTACTCCGAAAACCTGAAAAAATCCCACAGTGGTCTGCAAAATAAACGCCAGAAACAGTGAAAATATATACAACAGCCATTTCACGCTGTTTTTCTTGCGTTGGTTTAATTGCGCCACAGCTTACTCTCCCCCATCATTTTCCAAGTTGCCGATTCCTTTACCCAAAAACTCTGTTAATACGCAAACATCATTCACCTGTTTAATATCTTCACTCGGACGTATCACCGCATATGCGGTTTTTCCGTCCGACTTCTGTTTTACATCCTCGACAACACCGATGACATAATTGGCAGGAAACCGTCCGCTTGCTCCTGAAGTTACGATAACATCGCCTTTGGTAACAGCAGTTTCCCTTTGCAAATAGCTTAATATACATTTTCCGTCTTCCAGCCATTCAATATTTCCGGCAACAGAACCGGTTTCCCCCGTTCTGCGTTCCAACGCGCCTATCGGATAATCCGGACTGAGAATCGTAACAACTCTTGCCGATGTCAGATACACCTTAGTTACAATTCCGACCAACCCGCGGCTGGTCACAACAGGATCGTATTGTTTAATTCCATGCTGAGAGCCTTTATTGATAACAAATGACTCATATCGATCTGTGGCATCTCTGGCAATCACTGCCGCCGCCACACCGTTATAACTATCGTCTAGCTCTTTTACACCCAGCAGTTCTTTCAGCTGCTCATTTTCATCTTTGGTTTTCTCATAGTCAACCAGCTTTTTTTGTAATTGTGCAATTTCATCCTTGAGTTTAATATTCTCTTTATAGTTTTTACTGGAATCAGCAAACTGTCCCAAAAAATCCGATACTGAGGTGGAAATAGAAGAAGACAGCTTTTGGAACGGTGTAACAATCACGCTGACCACCTTAGAAGGTACCGTAGCAATATCGCCGGTAGCAACGGCATATAGCATAAAGCCAAATAAAACAGCAAGCACTGCTACTAATATTTTAAATCGCTTACTGTGTAAAAAATCACGCACGGCGACTGCTCCTTTGTTCTAAAATTCAGACACTGTTTATGCAGATAAAACCGGTATTTTATAAAATGCCTATAACTGAAATGACTCTACAAGCTGATTGCATCACCTTGTAGAGTTAAATCATTTCTATTAATATTTGTACTCATCATCCGACAATACGTCAGGAAACTTGTCCAAATTCTCCAATACCTTACCGGTTCCTGCAGCCACACAATCAAGCGGCTCGTCTGCCACAAAAACAGGTATTCCGGTTTCTTGCTCAACAAGTTTATTCAAGCCACGCAACAAAGCACCTCCACCGGTCAGCGTGATGCCCTGATCAATAATGTCAGCAGCCAACTCCGGCGGTGTTTTTTCAAGCGTCACCTTCACTGCATCTAAAATGCTGTATAACGGATCGGTCAAAGCCTCTCTGACCTCTTCGGAAGATACGCTGACACTTTCCGGTAATCCGTTAAGCTGATTCCGTCCTTTTATCGTAATAGAAGTCTCCTGCTCCAACGGGTAAGCAGAACCGATTTCAATTTTAATATTTTCTGCGGTTCTCTCACCGATCAACAGGTTATATTTCTTTTTAATATATGCCGCAATCGCCGTATCAAACATATCTCCGCCGACTCGAACGGATTTTGACGCCACAATGCCGCCAAGCGAAATCACAGCAACTTCGGAAGTTCCGCCGCCGATATCCACTACCATGCTTCCGGTCGGCTCCGCAACAGGAAGACCTGCACCGATTGCAGCAGCCATCGGTTCTTCAATAACCCAAACTTTCTTTGCTCCGGCAGCTTCGGTAGCGTCTTTGACTGCACGGCGCTCTACTGCAGTAACACCGGAGGGGATGCAGATAATTACTCTGATCTTGGTCATCAAAGATTTATTAGTGGCTTTTCGAATAAATTCCTGCAGCATGCTGGTGGTAACATCAAAATCAGCAATTACCCCATCCTTAAGCGGACGTACTGCAACGATAGAACCGGGAGTTCTTCCGATAACATCCTTTGCTTCCTGTCCAACACAACGTACTGTATGATTCTTAACATCCACCGCAACCACAGACGGTTCTCTGATAATGATTCCTTTACCCTTTAAAAAGACCAGCGTATTCGCTGTTCCCAAATCAATTCCTATATCCCTTGAAAACATATTGTTCCCCTTCCTGTTTTGTAAAAAATTCCATTCCTACTTATTATATCCCTATTTACTACGGAACACAACAAAAAAATTATGAATTTTTAAAATTTATTATCTTTTTACGGACTAACTGCTGTACCGCCAAATACAAATCAGTAACCGGCAACCCCATTACATTATAAAAATCGCCGTCAATCTTTTTGACAAAAATTGCCGCTTTTCCCTGTATCCCGTATCCGCCTGCCTTATCAAACGGCTCTCCCGAACGAATATAATCCCATATTTCTTCTTCCTCTAAAGAACGAAAATAAACATCCGTCTTACTGCAAAAAGTAAGTGCTTCTCCCTGATACAGCAAAGTCACGCCGGTCATCACCCTGTGTTTTTTTCCGGACAGGGTTTGCAGCATATCATAAGCTGCAGATTCATCAGGCGGTATTCCAAACACCCTGTTTTGTGGAGAAACCACCACCGTATCCGCACCGATGATCAATTGTTCTTTCCGACCTGATACTGCACTTGCTTTGCAAAATGAAAGACGTTTCACCAATTCTTCCGGATTATTCTCGGTAACGGTACTTTCATCAAAATCAGATGTCACTGACTGAAACTCTTTAAAAATAAGAGATAAAAGTTGCCGACGCCGCGGCGATTTTGATGCCAAAAGCACTTCCATATATTTATTCTATCCTACTTCCGCTATACTTATTTCAGCACCGATACGAAACATTTTTCACGCTACAATCCTTTGCTGAAGCGTTTATATATTGCAAGGCTTGCAATAATGCAAAGAATCTGTGCAACATTTATATTGATAGAAAAGCCAAACGCTAAAGTCACAATTGCCAAATCAATGGAAATCGGATCCGGTATACCGACGCCTATCGTTTCCCCCAATGCGAGCCAGCTTAAAAAACTGACATTTTTACAAAGCATCGCAATTACCGAACCGATTAGAATTCCCATGATAAGAAATAAAATAAACATAAATGTCTTCTTGAATTTCATGTCAAGCACCATCCCTTTTCTGAAGTTTGCTTCTTTTCTCTGTTGTGTGTTGAAAAAAGACAGCTAAACATTGCATGAAAGCCATATCTTTCATACATATCTTTCTGTTTTATTGCTGTCCGGTGGAACCGAATCCCCCTGTTCCCCGATCTGTATCATCAAGGTTATCTGTTTCAGACAGCTCCGGTAAAATCACCGGTGCAAAAACCAATTGCGCAATTCTTTCAAACGGTTTCAGACAATAAGCGGTTTGAGACAAATTGGTCAGCGATACCATAATTTCTCCGCGGTAATCACTGTCAATCACTCCGACGCAATTGGAAGGAATTAGCCCAAATTTACTCGCCAAACCGCTTCTTGGATAGACCAATCCCACCATTTGATTATCCGGCATGGACAGCGCAATGCCGGTATGAATTTTAACCGGCTGATGCGGATAAACCATCAGTTCTTTATCCAACAATGCAAACAAATCAAAACCGGCACTGCCCGATGTAGCCCGCTCGGGAATCTTTGCCCGCGCATCTGTTTTCTTTAAATGAACAATCATATTTTTTTCGGTATAACACCGTTCCTCCCGTCATACTTTTCGATAATACAATCCGCGCGTCATATGATTTCTCATTCCGCCGCCGGAGAGATATTCTTGTACCACGCGTTTCACTTCAGCATTGCTTTCTCCCGTAAAATACAGAGTGATAAAATCAAAAGGAGCAAGATCTTCCAGCTTATCTGCCATATACAGCGTATCGGAATTATAAATTTCCCGTACCTCCTGATGACAGCGAATCTCAAACTGTTTTCCCTGCCGATCGGTCAGTGTCCCATATCCAGAACAATTCCGGCAATCCTGATACTTTCCAATCGGGCAGCTTCTGGTAATCATCAGCGGTAAATTTCCGTATGCAATCAGCCCAATTGGAATTCCTCGATGAATTCGCTTTGCCTGATTTAAATTCAATTCAAACGACAAAGTAATGTCGGTTAATCCTTGTTCTTTATAAAACGCAGCGCTGTATGAATTGGTAATATTCAATCCAAAACCGCCGTGCATCTGAAAGCCCATTCTTTTTCCCAGAAAAATATGGGATGGATTTTGCACCAAAATTTTCTCATATCCCAAAGCCTTCAGTTGCTGCAAATCACGAACCAATCGTTTTTCGTCAAAAGAAACCCGTGGTAATTCTACAATTATTTTCACATGTTCCGAAATCGATCCCTGCTTCAGCACCTCGCGGAGCGGCAATATTACCGATTCCGAAGCCGAAATATCAACACCGGCAAGCTGTTCAACGGTTTCAACCCGCAGCCGAAGCTTCTGCGAACATACCGGCAGCGCAAGAGGCAAATCAGATGTATAATCAATAAAGTTAACTTCATGAATCTTGTTTCTTATTTCAACAAGCTGTTCTATGCAGTTTCTTCGCATCGCATTCAGTGTTTTTGCCGGCAAAGACAACTGTTCTTCTACAATTCCGGTTAAATCAGAAAGGTAAAACGGTGTTCCTCCCATTTTGCTCAAATACTCTTTTGCCGAGTCAAGGGTGATTGATTTTTCTCGTGCCTGCTCGGGAATCTCACCAACCGACCGAGCTTGATTGCCATCCGAATCCGATATCGTAAGTACCGATGGTTTAGCGGCACCTATTTCCAAATGTCCTACACACGAAACACGCTGATATGGCATACGATACAGATTACGCAACGGCGCCAATACCGGAGCCGCCGCCGCAACATCCTCTTTTTGCCGTACCCCAAACATTGTCTTGTCACGTTTTCCCGTTAAATATCCATCCGTAAATCCGGAACGGGAAAAAACCGCCTGCAATTGTTCTAAGTCGGGTCGCTTTCCGTTTAATTCTTCCACGCAGGCAGTCACCGCTGCCGCAACATATTCAGGGCGCTTCATTCTGCCTTCAATTTTAAAGGATTTTACCCCTGCTTCCGCCAACTCATTCAGCGAATGGATTGCAGACAAATCACGCAGCGACAAGTCTGCCGTTCCATCTCCATGCAAAGAAAAAGGCAAGCGACAGGGTTGCGCGCAAGTGCCGCGATTACCGCTTCTGCATCCGAGCATCCCACTCATATAGCATTGCCCTGATACCGATACGCAAAGCGCCCCATGGACAAAAACTTCCAATTCCGCTTTACAATTTTGCCCGATTTCCCGAATTTCCTTCAGTGAAAGCTCGCGAGCCAGAACAACCCGCTTGACACCGAGTTCTTCCAAAAAGCGAACGCCTGACAAAGTGTATATTGTCATCTGAGTCGAAGCGTGTATCGGCATTTGAGGAGCCCACTCCCGCACCAGCTTCAGTACGCCCATGTCTTGAATGATAAACGCATCAACACCGGCTTCACATCCGTTTTTCACGCACTGTTTTAAATCGGAAAGTTCCCTGTCAAATACCAAAGTGTTCAACGTCTGATAAACCTTTACCCCATTGAGGTGGCAAAAGCGTACCGTATCCTTAAAAGCCTGTCCCGAAAAATTCGCCGCGTTTTGCCTTGCGTTAAAAGCCTGCTGTCCGAGATAAACGGCGTCAGCTCCGCAATTTACAGCAGCTCGTACGCTCTCCTCACTGCCGCAGGGAGCCAAAACTTCAGGTTTTAAGAAAGGCTTTCTTTCACTTGTCATCTGCATTACTGAATCTGATCACGCAACGCATGAAGTTCCAAATCTCGCTGCAGATTTTCCTTTTCCCGATTGAGTAATTCAATTTTTTCTTCCAATTCATCAATTTTGTCCATTGCTTGCGCTGTTTCTGCTGCATAGCTGGCGATCTGCGCACGTATATTGTCAATATCCGAATTGGTTTTAAAACTGTCGTCCAAAACGCTCAAACCAATCAAAATTGCGGAAGAAGTCAAGTCAACTCCCGGATTTTGATCCATAAAGTCATTTATTTTGCTATCCAGAATCTTTGCTAATTCTTTCATATATCCGGCGCTTTCCTCCGTTTGCAAAGCAAATTCTTTGCCGCAAACATTCACCCGCACTTTATTATATTCCATAAAACACCATTCCTTGTTTTAATGAATTTATGTTATATTATATACCAAATTCCAACATTCGTCAACCGAAACAACGGCGATTATCCAGAAAGAGAGAATCCCATATTTGTTGTCACATTTCAGGCAAAAATGAATATAAACAGAGTTGCCGGCAAATGCTTTACGCTTTTGCCGGCAACTCCTTTTATGAAACATACGTTATCAAACAACTGTTTTGAATTATAGATCGTTACGGACAATATCCTCCAAGGTTTCCCGTTTCACAACTACCCTGGACGCGCCGTCCTTGATCATGACTACTGCCGGTTTTGCAACCCGATTATAGTTGGAGGACATCGAATAATTATATGCTCCCGTAGCAAAAACAGCCAGCGTATCTCCAACCTCTACCGGTTGAATCGGAATACCTTCTCCCAACAAATCGCCGCTTTCACAGCATTTTCCGGCAACGGTCACCGCCTGTGTTTTCTCCTGCGCCGCCTTATTGGCAATGGTCATTTCATAGCGGGATTGATACAGTGCATAACGCGGATTATCGGTCATACCGCCGTCGATCGACACATAGGTGCGAACATTGGGAATATGTTTAATCCCGCCAACCGTATAAAGCGTCAATCCTGCCGCGCCGACGATCGAACGTCCCGGTTCGATATAGATAAACGGCACCGGCAGATCTAATTTTTCGGCTAATCGTTTTACTACTTCGGAAACACGCTCCATATAGCAATCATAATCAGACGGTTTATCGGTCTGCGTATATTTAATGCCAAATCCGCCGCCCAAATTCAGTTCCTTAATTTCCAGACCTGTTTCTGCTTTGATTTGTGCAATAAACTTCAGCATCACTTCGGCAGCCGCTTCAAACGGATCAATGTCAAATATCTGAGAGCCAATATGGCAATGCAACCCTTTTAACTCCAGATGTTCCAGTTTCACAGCCTCTTTTACTGCTGCCATTGCCTCTCCGGTTTCCAGTGCAAAACCAAACTTGGAATCAATCTGTCCGGTTCGGATAAAATCATGGGTGTGCGCATCGATACCCGGCTTAATCCGGAACATTACACCCGGCTTTTTCCCCATTTCACCGGCGATTCGGTCTAAGTTCTCCAACTCCGTCAAATTATCCACAATAATTCTGCCGACGTTTTTCTCCACAGCATATCTTAACTCTTCCTCTGTTTTATTGTTTCCATGAAAACAAATATGCTCCGCCGGAAAATCCACGCTGAATGCAGTATAAAGTTCGCCGATGGATACTGCGTCAATACCGATACCCTCTGATTTCATGATGCGGTATATTTCTTTGCAGGAAAATGCTTTGCTGGCGTAGCACACTAATCCGTTTCCCTGGTAATAACGGGAAATGCTGTCCCGAAATTTCCGGCACACGGTACGAATCATCGTTTCATCCATAACATAAAGCGGGGTGCCGTATTCTTTTGCAAGAGCCACCATATCCACTCCTGAAACCGTTAAATTTCCCATCTCGTTTACGCCCATGTTCGTTGTTAAAAATTCTGCCATTTGATATTGTCCTTCCTTCATTTTTTCTGAATCCCAAACCGATTACTCGGCGTCCTCCGGAGCATCAAAATTGTTGTCTGCAATCTCCTTCAGAATGGTGCGAAGCTCTTCCACACCTTCTCCGGTTTCTGTGGAAAACGGTACCATTTCAATCACATCGGCAAACGGGATCTCAGTTTGATATGCCGCAAGCCGTTCGGCGCGCTCCTTTTTATTGAGTTTATCGCTTTTGGTCATCACAATGACAAACGGAAATTCCCGCTCAATCAAGTAGTTAATCATATCCAAGTCTAATTTTGTCGGCGGATGCCGCATATCGATTAGCTGTACGATCAAACCGACATTTCTGTCATCATTGAAATAGCCCTCAATCAACTCCGCCCATCGCTGCTTTTCATTCTTGCCGACCTTCGCATAACCATATCCCGGCAGGTCAACAAACACGATATCCCCTGCCTCATAGAAGTTGATGGTCGCCGTCTTGCCCGGAACCGAGCTGACTCTGGCAAGTCCCTTACGATTAAACAACTTATTGATCAGCGAAGATTTTCCGACATTGGAACGCCCTGCAAAAGCGATTTCCAACCGATCGCTCGGGGGCAACTGGCTGGACAGCCCATAGGAGCATAAAAAAGCCGCCTTATGAAAATGAATCTGCATTGATTTGTTTCATCCTTTCGCGTGAGCATCATCAGCAATTCAGCGAATTCCCGGATAATATCTTGCCGTTTACCGGAGGAAGTAGTAAATTATCCTGTGAATTGTGTTGGTTTTTATCGTCCGCTGTTATTCCGTCAAAAATTAACGATTCCGCTAAAACCTGTCTCACATTATCACAAGGAATAAAGGTAATATTTTCTTTTACAATATCATCAATTTCCGCCAAATCAGCGACATTATCCTTCGGAATTAAAACATTTTTTACTCCGGCACGATATGCAGCCATCGATTTTTCCCGCAGTCCGCCGATTTCCAACACACGACCGCGGAGCGTTACCTCACCGGTCATCGCATAATCATGCTTAAATGCCGCGCCGCTCAATGCCGAAACCAGTGCTGTCGTAATAGTCACACCCGCAGACGGACCGTCCTTCGGCACCGCACCTTCCGGCACATGAATGTGAATATCCTTTGTTTTATAAAAATCAGATGCAATATGATAATCCTCTGCTGCGGAACGTACAAAACTGATTGCCGCTTTAGCGGATTCTTTCATAACATCACCCAGACTGCCGGTTAACTCCAGTTTACCGGTACCTTCCAGCACCGATACCTCAACTTCCAGCATTTCTCCCCCGACCGCAGTCCAAGCCAGCCCGTTTACTACCCCCACCTGATTTTCTTTTTGGATCGTATCGGGATGATATTTTTTCGGACCGATCAGCGCTTCCAGATCATCTTCCGAAATTTTGACCGAAGTTTTTTGTTCTTCTACAATCGCCTTAGCCGCTTTTCTGCATAAGGAGGCAATCTGACGTTCCAGCTTTCTGACACCGGACTCCCGAGTATAATAATCAATTAAATCATATAATACTTGATCAGATATTTTCAGTTGTCTTGCCGTTAATCCGTGCTTTTTCATCTGTTTTCTTACCAGATGCCGTTTGGCTATCTGGTACTTCTCCTCACGGGTATAGCTGGGCAGTTCAATAATTTCCATACGATCCAAAAGAGGCGCCGGAATAGTATCCAACGTATTGGCAGTCGTAATAAACAGAACTTCGCTTAAATCAAAGGGCACCTCGATATAATGATCCCGAAACGCATTGTTTTGCTCACTGTCCAGCACCTCAAGCATTGCTGCCGATGGATCTCCTTTAAAATCATTACCCATTTTATCGATTTCATCCAACAAAAACACCGGGTTTCTGGACTTTGCCTGCATCAACGCATTGATAATACGCCCCGGCATCGAACCAATATAGGTCTTTCTATGGCCGCGAATATCACTTTCATCCCGTACACCGCCCAAAGATATCCGAACATACTTACGTCCGATTGCATCGGCAATCGAGCGCGCGATGGAAGTTTTACCCACTCCGGGAGGTCCCACCAGGCAAATAATCTGCCCGCGCATATCCGGCGCAAGTTTTCTCACTGCCAGTATTTCTAATACCCGTTCTTTCACTTTCTGCATACCGTAATGGTCATGATCCAACTTGGCGCGTGCCTTTTTGATATCCACCTTATCTTTTGTATGCTTATCCCACGGCAGTTCCAAACACGTATCCAAATATCCTCGAACAACTGCCGCCTCCTGTGACATAGAAGGCATTTTATTCAGTTTGTCAACCTCTTTTAGCAGCTTGCTCTTGATTTCATCGGACATATTACGAAAAGAAACAATTTTTTGTTCATACTCCGATGCTTCTGCCTCTTCCGGATCATATTCACCCAATTGTTCCGAAATAACCCGCAACTGCTCTCTGAGAAAGATTTCACGCTGTCTTTCGTCAATATTTGAGCGCACCTGATTATACATATCATTCTCATAGGTGAAAATTTCAGTTTCACGCTCTAAAATAATATTAATCTGCTTTGCCTTTTTCTCCAGCGAATTTTCTTCTAAAATTTGCTGTTTATCGGTATAAGCAAAAGGAACCTGGTTGATAATCAAACGGATCAACGATTCCAAATCGTCCTGTTCGTAAACCACATTTTCAAGTTCTTTGGGCATTTGATTGAATACATTTGCAAAGCGGGAAAAAGCCTCCTTGATCAGGCGGACATAAGCGATTTCTTTTTCCTTGTTCATGGCTTTGCTCGGCTTTTCCAAAATCGGTTCCACGGTAGCGGTCAAATAGGGACCATTCTCCAATTTCACCAACCTTGCCCGATAAGCGCCGGACACCAAAACCCTTATCGCGTTATCGGCGCCCTTTAGCATCTGCTCTATGGTCGCTACTACGCCGATTTTATAAAGCTGATTCATATCCGGATCCTCGTCCGCAATTTCTTTTTGCGTAACAAGGAAAATGCGGCGGTCTTCCTCCACCGCCTTCTTTAAAGCTAAAACGGACTTTTCCCGTCCGACATCAAAATGAAGCGGTTCATCCGGAAAAACCACGACTCCCCGCATTGCCATTGCCGGCAATACCATTTGTTCCTGTTCCAGTATTTTATCTTCCATTAACATAATCATTCCTCTCAGTAATCGGACAGCGTTTTCGGCATATCTGATCAAGCAGAATGATTTATCCGAAAAGTGTAAGTATATAAAAAACTTGCGCCCAATTCTATCGTTTCAATCTCATTTTTATTCGGTTAGCTTTCTTTGGTCTCCGGCTCAATTTCCGGAATATTATACCCCAAACGGTCAAACTCTTGTAAATCATAGGATGAACCGGAATAACGCTTGGCTTTTTTATCTCGGTTCGGAGATTCTTTTTCTTGTATATCCTCTGCGGTCTTGATATGGTTGTCATACCATGATTTTAATATGGTATTCACGTAAGGAAAGGACAGCTTTCCGATTCCGTCAACTGTTCTGTCATACGCAATTTTTATCATATCCAGATCAAAATGATATTCGTTGCACCATGTTTTGATGTACTTTTTTTCATTTGCCGATAAATTTCTGTTGTCGATTCCAAAGCACTTTTTGATCTTCGTTTCTGCCTGATGCACTTCAGACAACTGCAACATACGCTCTACTGCTTTTTCGTGAGAATTAATCCCCTCATCCGCCCAATTCAATGCCGTTTTTTCAATATAGCGGATACTGGATTTGTCAATAGACACGCAATACTCGGCAATCATCACCAACACATCTGCAGGCATTCCAGCCGCTTCGTACAAATATATATAAGAGCGCTGTTCGGTTGATGTAACCGGTCTGCCGTAAATCAGTTCCAGCTTATCAAACATAAATTTTACTTCCGGCTTTGTCTCCACCAATTTAGAAATTTCAATAGTAGAGAGATAACTGGGTTTGCTGGAAAGCATAGTGATATTACTGGTACGCAAGCCCTCATTACCTCCGAATGAAAAAATGCCGGCTGCTTCCCAGTATCGCACCGCCTCTTTCACTTCATCCACAGGTACCGACAATTGTTCGGAAATTTGCTGATCATTCATCCGATTTCCCGCATTTCTCAATATGACTAAAAGCACTTTAACATAAACGCTGCTTGCAGTTTTCAGATGTTTGTCCACTACTGAGGACGGTACGGAAAACACAGAGTTCCATTCACCAAGATTTAAATTAATATCCATAATAACGACAAACCACCTGATATAAAATAATTACTGCTTTGGTGTAAGCCATGATGATTCATGCACAACATCTGCTTTGCTTTTTATTATTATGCATACCTCTCACGTAACGGAGTGAAGCGGCATAACAATGTTCCGGTGGAACACACGTGTATTCCACCAGAACATTATAACATAAAATATTCAGAATGACAAATTAATATTATGTTACAAAACAAAGAACCACCTGTGCATTTTTCACTCAATTGCACAGGTGGTTTTAAAAACATGCTATTTTCTCAGTTCTTCCAAAGTAGGATCAATATGCGGGCATCCCAATGACTCTCTATATACAGCAGGAGCAATCCATTTAACCGCATTTTTTATGATCTGTCTGACATATTGATTCTGAAAAGCGTTATTGGTTTCATGACCGGGCTGGAAGTAAAATACTTTTCCATACCCTCTGTTCCAAACACATCCGCTGCGGAACACTTCACCGATATCAAACCAGCCCTCAAAAATAACCTCATCCGGCTGAGGAATATCAAATCGCTCTCCGTAGCATTCCTCTGTTCCTAAATCAAAATATTCCGGTATTCCTTTTGCAATCGGATGATTGGGAGAAATACAGAACAGACGCTCATAAGTATCATCACGCCAACGCAAATCACAGGAGGTTCCCATCATTCTTTTAAAAATTTTGGAATGATGACCGGAATGCAGAACAATCAGCCCCATTCCCTTCAAAACTCTTTCCTGTATTCTGGTCACCAGCGCGTCTTCTACCAAATGATGCGCGCCATGTCCCCACCAAATCAAAACATCCGTCTGATCCAAGATTTCATCCGGAAGTCCCTGCTCCGGCTGATCCAAAGTAGCTGTTCTGACATTGACTTCATCCCCCAGCTCTCTTACAATATCCGCCACAGTTCCATGAAGACCGTTTGGATGAATCAGTTTCATAACGTCCTTGATACCATCTTGCTTTTCATGAAGATTTTCGTTCCATACCGTTACATTAATCATAACTTTTGCCGACCAACGACTCTAAGCCGTCAAGTCTGCTCCTTTCTCAAAACATTAACGCTGATTATTCAAAATCTACAACTTGTTTGGTTTCATCAGACAAAAAAGCAGCTTCCATCAACTTCATAACCCTCATCAGTTCATCATGTCGAATAATGCTTTCTGCCTTTCCGTCCAATACATCCGCAACATTCTGATAAAAATCGCGAACATCAGCGTGAACATGAGGCAACACCGACTTTTTAATGGTGTCGTCGGTACGTGGCGCCATCGTTTTTGTCAACCCCGCAGCCGTCCGAACAGGTACTGCATCGGCATTATTCCAATCCGTAATATTGACAATCGTTGCGTCAGAGCCGAAATCTTCCATTAAAGCGGTACCATTTTCGCCTTGCATATACCATCTCGGCATATTGATGAAATTGCTGGTTCCAACCTCCAATAAAGCCTGTTTTCCGCTTTCGAAAGTTACTATCATTCGGAATCCGTCATCAACCTCATAGTTGGTAACATGATGCATATGCGCATAAACCTTAGTGATTTTCTCTTTCACCATCTGCAGCATCTGGTCCAGAATATGTACGCCCCAATCAAGCATCATACCGCCGCCCTGCGCCTTTCGACCGCGCCAATCTCCCGGTATTCCACGGGAGCCGTGTACCCGGGATTCGATGCTGAATACATCTCCCAGCATACCTTCATCATAAATTTTCTTCATCGTCAGGAAATCTTCATCCCAACGGCGATTCTGATGAACCGTAAAAAGTTTTCCGTTCTCATTTGCTGCATCAATCATCTCCTGCAAATCGGTGCTCGACAGCGTAACCGGTTTTTCGGAAATTACATTTTTTCCCGCCTTCATTGCCTGTACCGCATATGGCTTATGCCAGTCATTCGGCACTGCCAGCAAGAGAACATCCACTTTGTCGTCCGACAAAACTTCCTCAAAGCTCTGATATGTTTTGTAGCCGTTTTGTTCTGCTTCGGCTGTTTTCTCAGCATCGGTATCGAAAATACTGTACAAGAAGATTTTATCAAAATCTTTTAAAAGCTGAGTATGCCAATGGCCCATTCCACCATACCCAATCAACGCAACTGCATATTTACCATCTATCATTTAAGCCCACCACATTTCGCCTTTACTTTCAAAAATGAGAATACCTTTTAAGAAAGAAATCGCTTTTCCAAGACCCTCGTACGGAGTCATCAAGCTGTCCTCATGTTCGATGCTGATTGCATAGTCATATCCTACCAGCCGCAGTGTACTGATGATTTCTTTCCATTTTGTTTCATCCATACCATAACCGACGCTTCTGAAAATCCACGAACGATGAATTTCATCGCTGTAATGCTGGGTGTCCAGAACACCGTTAACCGATGTGTTCATCCGGTCAATTTTGGTATCCTTGGCATGAAAATGGAAAATTGCCGGTCCCAATTCACGAATCACCGCCACCGGATCCATTCCCTGCCATATCAAATGGCTCGGGTCAAGATTTGCGCCGATTTCTTCACCAACCGCATTGCGCAGCTTCAAAAGGGTGTAGGAGTTATATACGCAAAATCCGGGATGCAGTTCCAAACCTATTTTGGTAACACCATGTTCTTTCGCAAAAGCTACCGTTTTTTTCCAATAAGGAATTAAAACTTCATTCCATTGCCATTCCAAAATCTTGCTGTAATCATCAGGCCACGGACAGGTCACCCAGTTCGGATACTGAGAACCCTCACTGTCTCCCGGGCATCCCGAAAAGGTATTGATCTGTGTAATCCCCAACTTTTCCGCCAGCAGAATGGTATCTCTGATTGTATCATCAAACTGTTTGGCAATCTCTTTATTAGGATGAATCGGATTGCCGTGGCAACTGAGCGCTGAAATCTGAATATGATGCTTTGCCATCGTTGCTTTAAATTCAGCAAGTTTTTCATCATCGCGTATCAACTGCGCCGCATCACAATGAGCCGTGCCCGGATATCCGCCGGTTCCCAGTTCAATCATCTCAGCGCCTTGTTCTTCCAAATAAGTCAGCGCGTCATCCAAACTTTTATCTGCTAACGCCGGTGAAAATACACCAAGTTTCATCTTTCTTTCCTCCCTAAAAGATATATTTGCTTTTCAAATTCTCCATACTGCGCTTGGCATCTTCAAAACCGTTTGGCTTAGGATCATCATTTTCCACAACGACCCAGTCAACTCCTGCCGCTTTTGCAGTATCCAACACCTTTTGAATGTCTATTTTTCCCTCTCCGATAGAGGTCAGGTTTTCTCCGTCTCCATCCTTTAAATGAATTAACGGCAAAATTCCCTGATGATCCAGCATATATTGCGGAGTATTCACACCTGCCTGCGCAGACCAATAAGTATCAAGTTCCATCACAATTTCCCGGTTTGTCTTTGCCATCAGGGTATCAAGCAAATAAGTATCGTTTTCTTTGTTAAATTCCGCGCCGTGATTATGATATCCTAAAACCAATCCGTTTTCTGCAAATTTTTCTTTCACAGCCAAAAATTTTTCAGCTAAGCTTGCAGCTGCCGCAGCATCCGGAATTTCATACCATGGCACGATGACATATTTACAGCCCAAAGTTTTATTAATTGCAATGGTTTCTTCTGTTTTTTCAAAAACATCAGGCGCAGGTGTGTGCGTACTGCTGCACACTAACCCCAGTCGATCCAAATGGGCGCGGATTTCCTCGGCGCTGAATCCGTAATATCCGGCAAACTCCACGCCCTGAAATCCCAATTTAGCTACATATTCCAGTACACCGACAAAGTCCTTCTCACTTTCGGCACGCAAAGAATACAATTGAATGGATAATTTCATACCAGTATCAATACCTCCGTAATTATAGTTGACCGAAATCCTGATTAGTCTAAATATACCGGTTTTCCTGTTTTTGCACTCTCATAAATTGCTTCCAGAATCTGAGTAACAACGAAAGCCTGTTCCGGTTTAACCACAACATCGGTACCGTTTTTGATCGCATTATAGAAAATCTGCGCTTCTATCTCCTGCGGTGCTCCGCCTCCGGCGCCATCAAAGAAAGCAACGCCTCCGGCACTGAGATCAGGCTTTTCAATATTCTGTTTATTATATTTTACGTTGTTAATCCGTAAACCATCCTTCATATCTGCTCCGGCTTTTGTACCGCAAAGAACAGTAGCAGCTTCCTGAACATCCAAAATATTCAACGCCCAGCTGGATTCCAAAACGATAGTGGCGCCGTTTTCCATCACAATGTATCCGAATGCAGAATCCTCAACCGTGTATTCTTTCGGATCCCAGTCTCCCCAAGCATTACCACTCTCTTTTTGGTCGCCCAACTTTTTAAATACCGATCCGACAACCATCTTCGGTTTATAGTTGTCCATCATCCACAAAGTCAAATCCAGCGCGTGAGTACCAATATCAATCAACGGACCGCCGCCCTGCTCATACTCATTCAGGAAAACGCCCCATGTCGGAACCGCTCTTCTGCGCAATGCAAGCGCTTTTGCGTAATAAATCTCGCCCAAATCATCATTCTCACAAGCGCGTTTTAAATAAGCAGAATCTGTTCTGTATCTGTTCTGATAACCAATTGTCAAAATCTTACCGGTTTCTTTTGCTGCATCTACCATCTTCTTTGCTTCTGCCGTATTGATTGCCATCGGTTTTTCACAGATAACGTGTTTTCCGGCATGCAGCGCGTCTACTGTAATAAAGCTATGAGAACGGTTCGGTGTACAAACATGAACTGCAACAATAGAATCATCCTTTAGCAATTCTTTGTAATCGGTATATACCTTTGCATCTTCTGTACCGAAATTTTTCTTTGACTCTTCTGCCTTTTCCTTAATGATGTCACAAAATGCAATGATTTCCACATCCCCAAGCGACTTAATGGACGGCATATGTTTGCCGTTTGCAATTCCTCCGCATCCAATGACTCCGACTTTAATTTTTTCCATGATTCATTCTCCTTTATCATTTGAATTATACGGTTTCCCGCAATAATAAATTGTGCGGTAACAAAATATTGCGATTGGCACAATTAATATTTTTCATTTTATCCAGCAGTAATTCTACTGCCTTCTGTCCCAACTCAAGCTGCGGCTGAGCAACGGTCGAAAGAGAAGGGGTATAAACAGAGGAAACAGAAATATTATCAAAACCGATAACCGCAATATCCTCCGGAACCCTGAGGGAATGAGAGAGCAAAAAACGCATCGCGCCGATTGCTATCGTATCCGCAATCGCAAAGATTGCCGTCGGTCGATCCTGCAATTGCAAGATTGCTTCTGCCGAGCGTATACCGCTACTGTAACTGAATGTGTCCAAAAAAACATACGCTTCCTGATAAGGTATATGATACTGCTCCAATGCTCTGCAATATCCATGATGTCGCTCTCTGGAGGAAACAAAACCTTGGCTGGAGCCCAAAAAGGCAATTTTACGATGTCCTTTTTTAATCAGCGCGCAAGTTGCATCATATCCCGCCTGCTCATTGTCAATTGCCACGTAGGAAGTGTTCGAACCGTCAATTTTTTCGCAACATTGCACAATTGGATAATTTTTCCCCAACTGGTTGACAGCCGTGCTCGACAAAGTGGAAGATAAGAAAACTGCCCCGTCTGCCAGCTTGGTTTTTAACAATGTCAGATACTTTTCTTCAATTTCATTATCGGCATTGGTCATGCAAACCATTGTGTTATAAGAAAACCGATGAGCTTCCGACTGTATTCCTCGTAAAATCCGGTTATAAAATTGATTTGACGCGGTAGGGATTAAAACCAGTATGTTGTTGGTAGTCGACTTACGCAGATGATTTCCCAGCATATTCGGCATATAGTCCAGTTCCCGAATGGCATCTTTCACACGTTTTACCGTTTGCTCTGCTACGATGCCCTCGTCATTTAATACACGGGACACCGTTGCTACCGAAACTCCGGCCTTTTTTGCCACATCCTTGATGGTCGCCATAGCTGCTCCTTTCCTCGATATGTAACGGATTACATTAATCCTAAAAAAAATAATTGCCGTCCACTCCGTTCACATCCGACTTTATCAAATCCCCTCGAATGCGTTCTTATGAAACAACAAATGTAACGGATTACATTCGTAAGTATAACACACTAACCTATATAATTCAAGTGTAATATTGTCAAAAATCCATTTGTTTTTTTAGGAATAAGCTACAATCATTTTCTTTCTTGAATTATGAGAGTTTTGCAGAAAACGCCGAATGCAAAGCTACGGAGTTTTCTGCAAAAAATCATATTTTTTTCAAAAAGCAGTGATTAAATTAGTTAAGATATCTTAATTCAAACTGCTCTATCGTCATGGGTTCCGCATAATAGCTCCCCTGTGCCTGCTCACATCCGACATTTTGAAGCAGTTCCAATTGTTCTTGTGTTTTCACACCGCCGCAGGTAATTCCAAACCCCATTTCCTTCATCATCGAGACAAAGTGTTTAACAATCGTATTAGTATACAACACTCGATTATTATATCCTAAAAATTCATCCGACAACTTGATGCTATTTGCCGGAAAGGAAATAATATGTTTCAGCGGAGATTCTCCGAACCCGAAACGATCCACTGACACATGAAATCCACGTTTCATCAACTTATTCATTAATTGTCTCAGCGGCACAGGATTATTGCCAAAATCTTTTTCCGAAAAGCTGAATTCCAAATAAGAGAGGGGAACTCCATACTGTTTGCACAAAGCGCAAATAAATGCAGCTCGATTCGGATCCAAAGCCTCATCACGGGATAATTTTATCGAAACCGGTATCATGCGTTTGTGACTTTTCAGCCAATGCTGTAATGTTTTTAAAACATGTTTCATCACAAAAAGATCTACCTTGACCATTAACCCATGCTTTTCCAATATCGGAACAAATTCATCCGGATAGACAAAACGATCTCCGCGTTTCCAATGCACAACCGCTTCAGCACCCACCATTTCTCCGTCCGAAATATGGAAAATCGGCTGTAAAAGTATCGCAAACTCTCCCTGTTTTAAGGCAAGTTCCAAATCATCGACCATTTTTCTTTCCCTGCTTAATTGCATCTTGAGCTGGTCATCAAATAAACGGCAGGTGTTTTTCATCTGACCTTTGGCGCTCTTTCTTGCAACATCTGCGTTTTGGATTGCTTTCAGAATACCGTCTTCTATCCTTTGGATCTCACAAATGCCTGTATTAACATAGATATTGATATCACTGTATTTTTCACGAAAAACTTTAACAATTCTATTATTATTCCGGGAAATATAGTCTTTCAGCATTTCCAAATCAGTGACTGACAAAACCGAAGTGAATCTGTCATCCGAAATATGGGCAACACAAAGCCGTCGATTTGTAGTCCCTGTCCTGAGAAGATCGGCAAAAGTTTGCAAAGCCTCTTTACCCGCCATAAAGCCATGACGTTCGATGATCTCACTATAATTTCCCAGATTAGAGTAAACAATAGCAAACGTACTTTCCGGATTATCCTGCAAAAAGCGTGCCACTCTCTCCAGAAATAATGACAGCGAACAAACCCCTACTATTTCACTGTTAAGCCCTTCATATTTATGAACAAACTTACCGGCATACTGTTTTTTCAGAATATATGGTGAGATAATCTCTGTTAATTTTTGTAATGTTTCCGTTTCGGTTCTGCTCCAGAAAGCTTCACTTTTTTCGCGTACCGCTGCAATGCTTCCTATGATTTCATTTCCATTCACAATAGAATATTCAGCCGCAATATCCGTTTTTCCACCGTTAAATTCATTCAATAATTTACGGTAGGAATCGCTGTTAAAATCGGCAGTTAATTTACAATATTTTTGTTCCGGAATAGGATCGTCCGACCGATCATTTCCATATGCATACAACTCATGGCAAGTCAGGTCATCATCAAAATTTCCGTTATGCATAAGATAACTGATTTTTGCATACTTACTATCAGGGAAAACTTCTTTGATATATAAGCAACTTAACTTGAAATAACGCCGCAAACAGAAAAGGAGCAATTTTACTGCACTGTCAAAATCTTTTGTCGTAGACAACAGTCCGGTTACCCACTCCCACAGCTCTCTTCTTTGAGCACTTTCTTCGGTTCGGTACAAAGGTTTCATTGTACAAGCATGAATAAATGCTTGCTCCTGTTCGGACCCGACAGGCTGTCCATTATAAAATAAAATCATGTTTTTGCCCATATTTTTAGAGCGATATAACGCTTGAGAGGCTTTCACAAACATATCGTCAAAATTTTTGCACCATTTCACACAATCCACAATTCCGATACTGCAAGTCAACTGTACATCAGGCAGTTCGCCGACATACAGTCCGCGGATATCTCTGCAGATATTATCTGCAATATTCGATATTTCTCCCAGCGATGCCGTTTTAAGAAATATTGCAAATCTGTCTCCCCCAATACGTCCGGCATACCCTTGATACTTCAAAGTATAATCTTGCAGCAAGGAGACAATATTTCTCAATAATGTATTTCCAAATATAAAGCCCAGACGTTTGTTGATTATTTGAAAACGATCTGTGCCAAGCAGAAGAAAAGCAACAAATTCATTTTTATATGCATTTATCATTTCTTGTTCCACTAAATAGCGCAGTTGAGATTTTGTATAAAGTCCGGTCAAATCATCCTGTTCCGAAGAAGTATGCGAATATATTTGTATCTTCTTCTTTTCATTAATATTCGTGATCTTTCCAAAGACAGTCCGCACATTTTCTTTATCATCCAGCAGTGGAATATTTTCGATGCAATACCATTCCGGATTCTCATTGTTTTCGCCGTAGCGAAATTCTGTTTTTACGTCACTTTTATTTTCTAAACATTGCAGAAAGCTTTCCTGCAACACTTCATTTATTTCCACAGGAAAATGAAGCTGAGAATAATCCGGATCTGTACGAAATGTGCAGTCATGAACCACAATTTGGCAATCGGACAAATCAGCAACAATAGTAGCTTTTTTTGCCAAACGTCGTTCTTCCAATTTTGTGTAATACGCATTATCACAAATCACGCTGAATAAGCTATCCTGCCCTTCCCTGCTGCCTTTTTGAAAATATCCTTTTTCCTGAACCCAGACAGAAGTATGATCCTTTCTGATCAGTCGGTATTCCACTTCGTATTGATTTTCATTTTGAAGTTGAAAATGAATACTATTATTCACAAAATCCAAATCACGCGGATCAATTAAATTATTATAGTATCCTTGTGAAGTCTGGTCAAACTCTGTTATCGTATATCCTAAATACTGTACTAAATTGTCTCCTGTAAGAAGAATCGTTCTTTGCTTATCATAGCCGGTAATCAAAGTTCCTCCGATAATCATATCGCTCAGCAGACTAAGTGTTCGGGAATCAATTATTTCCTCAATTTGCAGCTTGGATTTTTTGAAAAAAAGAGCATTATCTTTTAAATAATCGTAATAAGCAGACATTTGCAAATCGTTGATTAACCATCTGTCACCTTGAAAAGTATAGGAAACGCTTATTCGAACAATCATCGTAAAAGATTTATCTTCCAGCGTTGTACCTAACATCTCAACATTTCCGATTGCATCTGCACAATTTTCAGAAGAGGTTATCACTTGCATATGATGTATTTTTATCTGCCCGACAGAGATGTTGTTTCTGTGGTTTTCCCACAAAATTGGTTCCGAAATTTTTTCACATTCACTATTATCGCTTTGTTCCATCCCTGTCCGTTTAAAGTTATTACTCAAAAAGGTACTTGCCTTTTTTCTATCCCGGTCAATGAAATAAGTATGTAAAAAGCTTTCCAAAACCGTTTTAAATCCTTCGGTTCCCTTAGACATATATGATATATCCTCCAAGCCATTTATAAGATTGTATAATCATACCATATTTTTCCGTTTTATACAAGATATTTCACAAATTTACGATTTATTATGAGCAATATTTTAACTAAATATATTTACCCGAACGAATATACCGAACATAACAAAAGAGGCGCCTCACTTTCGTGCTGCACCTCTTTTGGTTATAAACCCTATCGGCTTATTTATGTTTTTTCAATGAAGCAAAAGTAACAATCACATACATACTAATCACACCAGTCAACAGGATAGCCATTAGTAAAATTTTATGGCTGACTCCTGTTACCGGTAAATTAGCCATTGGAATCTCGTCGTCTTGAATTTCAATTGTTTTTTTATTTATGTCGTTTCCCGGAGACAACGGGGTGGATTGATCCTCAACAACAATGAATTCAGAAGAAGTCTCGGAAGAAGTCTCAGATGAAGCCTCGGATGAAGTTTCAGAAGAAGCCTCGGATGAAGTCTCGGATGAAGTCTCAGATGAAGCCTCGGATGAAGTTTCAGAAGAAGCCTCG
>JABLTO010138004.1_pt1 | contig 46697 bp, 44 predicted proteins | sample 7160091 | NCBI WGS metagenome assembly JABLTO01 (sample SAMN14651225, study PRJNA627086) | human gut metagenome | isolation source: feces | host: Homo sapiens
CGAAAGCGACTAAAAAGCAAAAGCGGCCGTACGGCCGCTTTTGCTTTTTAGTCGCTTTCGTCTTGCATCAGTTTGGCGATTGCGGTAGAATAAAAAAAGAAGGTGTTTGCTATGGCAGAAAAACAGCGGCTGACCCAGATGACCAGCAGCGCCGGCTGAGCAGCGAAATTGGGACGGGGTGCCCTAAACGATATTTTGACGCGTCTTCCCCGGTTTGAGGACCCGAATCTGCTGGTTGGGTTCGATACCAGTGACGACGCCTGTGTATATCGGCTGCAAAACGGCATGGCTATGCTGCAAACAGTGGGCTTTTTCCCGCCGATGGTGGATGATCCGTACGCATTTGGACTGATTGCCGCTGCCAACGCCATGAGAGATATTTACACCTTTGGGCATCACCTGCAGTGGCCATGAATCTGTTGTGCGTACCCAACTGTCTTGGCTTGGATGTGGCAGAGCAGATTTTGGCCGGTGGAAACAGTAAGGTGCAGGAAGCCGGTGCGATTGTAGCGGGCGGCTATACCATCGAGGATACAGAACCCAAATATGGATTATGCGTGACAGGGCTTGCTTCGCCCGAACAGATACTGACAAACAGCAACGCCCACCCGGGAGATCTGCTGGTGCTGGCCAAGCCCATCGGAAGCGGCGTGCTGGCCACGGCGCTGAAAGCAGGGCTGCTGGGCAAAGAAGAAATCGACATGATGGTTTCGGTCATGGCGGCACTGAACAAGTCCGCCAGAGATGTGGTGGTACAGACAAACGCTCGCGCTTGTACGGATGTCACCGGCTTCGGCTTGCTGGGGCACAGCTATGAAATGGCGGCAGGCAGCGGCGTGACCATCGAATTGAACACCGCTCAGGTACCGTTAATGGCCGGCGCCAGAGATTTTGCAAACATGGGCATTATTCCCGGCGGCTCATATACCAATCTGGAATATCAGCAGGACAATGTGGTCTTTGACCCCGCAGTGCAATTGCTGGTGCAAGATCTGTTGCCGGATGCTCAGACCTCAATCGGCCTGCGGGTCAGCTTGGAGGAATCCAGCGCCCGTCGGCTGGCAGAACGTCTCGTCGGAGTAACCCCATGTGCTGCAATCGTTGGGCGGGTATGCCCTACGACGGCGTATCTGTCCGAGTGATACCGGGATAGAACAGAAATATTCTGGCTGGAGGCTGGTATGGCAAAATGTAAATGGTGCAAAAAAAGCGGATGGATGCTGACGGTCAACCGTTATGGGTTTTGCAAAGATTGTGATCATGAAATTCGCGAAAAAATCAAAGGTTTGCTGGCTCAGGTGCAAAAAACCGTCACCTGCACCCGGCAGGCTCCGGACCGCCAGATGCTGGAACAGCTGACCCCGCAGATCAAGCAGTCTTTGGAAATAATCCGCATTTTGGAAGAAATGCGCCCTCAGGTTCCTTTTTTCCGTTCCAGCACAGCGGAGTATGAAAAAGCGTTGACGCTCGGCTTGGAACGGGCTGCGGGGAAAGCGCCCCTGCCGGCAGCACAAAAGCCCGGGCAGTCGGCACTGGAAAACGCCGTAGCCGCGGTCTGGGCAGCGGAAACCGGCGTGGGCCGTCATGCTGGACAGCGCCGCAAAACGACGGAGCATCTGATATTTCCACTGACAGTGGGGGAAAAAGTACCGTCTTATTTTTATGAAGGTATCCCGTTTCTGCCTGCGGTTTTAGAAGGAAAACCGATTTTTCCGCATCCGTTTGAAGAAGTCCTGTTCGAGCAGGAACCGGAAAATACCTTTGATCCGGATACCGTTTCTGTTTATCAGGCAGGAGAAAGAATCGGCATTCTGCCGCCCGGCCCCATACGAGAGCTGGTCAATTCCTATTTGGACCGGGATTTGCCGGTGATGGCCCGCGCATCTGTGCAGGAAGGAACTGCTGCGTTAGAGATCTGTTTTTATCATGAACCACGCAAAAGCGGATTCCGGTTTTTCCGTCTGCGCCGTCTGGAAGGCGAGCAGATTCAGAAGAACCTCTCGATATCGAGCCAATGGGAAAAGGTCTTTTTTCAGTGGAAACCGCAGGAACAGCAATTCGCTGTCATGGCCCGGTCCGGGAGAGAACTCGGCTATCTGCCGCCAGAAGCTGAGGCATTGCTGGAAGCCGGGGAGCCGTTTGCATTTCTCTACCAAGTGACAAACGCGGATGGCAAGAAATATGAAGCAACCGTGGCCATCGAACGTCCCCGCCGCCTGTGGCAACGGTAATGGGAGCCCGCTTGGGAGAGGTTCTCAAAAGGCATTATGAAATAATATCGCATCACCGCATCGCGGTAAAAATAAAAAAGCCTGAGGATATTCGTTTCCTCAAGGCTTTTTTTGGCGGGAGCATGTGGGAATCGAACCCATAAAAATCGTCCGTTAATAAATGTAGTGAATATACAACTCCAGTATTTATGCGGGTTTAAAATATTTCACTTAGTATAAAACAAGTCTGAAATTGCTTTTTAAAAATAAAAGTGGGTTATAAAATGGGTTGCAAAAAGCCGTCTACTGATCAGACGAGCAGATTCATATTTTTTAAGGAACAAGCATCGAGCAATCTAAGTTAAATAGTTACTGGATCAATATTTTTTGATCCAGCTCTCCCAATCCTTATCTTCAGGAAAACCTAAATGCTTGGGTAACGCCTTGGGGCAATTATTAAATAGTTTTCGTATTTTAAAAATAAAAACTTCTTTAGTTTGCTGTTCCGGTAATAAATGAAAAAAACGGCTTTTCATTGGAGCAGTTAGGCCGGGAACCGTTTCTGCTCAGAGAAAAAGGCTCCGGCACCCGCCGGGAAGCGGAATGTTTTCTGCGCGAGGTGGGAACTGATCCGAAAAAACTGCATGTAGTGGCACAGCAGGATGATCCAGAGGCGATCAAGCATGCTGTGAGCCAGGGGTTGGGAATTGCCATTGTATCAGAACTGGATGTTTTAGATTACGAAAAGTTTCAAATGATACAGGTTTTCCGTTTCCCGCATCCGTCTTTAAAATGAAAGCTTTATTTGGTCACACATAAAAGTCACGTGCTTTCTGATCCGGTTCAAAGGCTGCGTGCTTTTGTCCGTGACTATGCGAAGAATCGTCTGTCCGGCTCAGCTTCTCCCCGATAATGTAAAATTGCGCACTAGAAAAATCGCCTTTTCATTCGACGCCTTAAACTGTTTGGCGGCAGGTATTTACCTGCCGCCAATTTTTGTTATGCAAAAGCCGAGCAAAAAAATAAATTTGTGTTTACTGTATTTATAGAAACCGGAACCGTTTCCAAGCTTTAGGCTAAATCCTCCGATGATTAACGATACCTTTGTCACCAACGATGAAGAAGATCCCCGGGAATTTTATTTTGGTATAAAAAGGGCCTTTTCCGCAAACAATAGACAACCAAAGGGGGTCTTTTAATGCTGGAAAAAATACTGGGAATCCTCCAGCCGGAAAAATCCTTCGACCTGGTTCGCCGGGATATGGAGATTGCCGGCCGACCGTGTACTCTTTTATTTGTAGATGGTATGATAAAAGATGAAGTCATGGAAAAAATGCTGGAGTATTTCCTCAAGCTGGACCATTCCGTTTGGGACCAAACCCCGGATATGCAAAGCTTTTCCCGCAGAATTATCCCATACGTGGAGGTTGCAGATGAGGATCAGCTGGATGCCGCCTGCACAGCGATTTTATCAGGGAATCTGGGTCTGTTTATTCAAGGCTTTTCTTCCTGTGCGCTGATTGATATTCGAACCTATCCTGCCCGCAGTGTGGAAGAACCGGAAAAAGATAAGGTCCTGCGTGGAAGCCGCGATGGCTTTGTGGAAACAGTGGTTTTCAATACCGCTTTGATCCGCCGACGCATCCGGGATCCAAAACTGACTATGTCAATCCTTTCCGCGGGTGAAAGTTCCCATACAGATATCGTGGTTTGCTATATGGAGGACCGGGCAGATCTGGAATTGGTACAGCGGGTCAAGGAGCGGATTGGGCATATCAAGGTACAGGGGTTGACTATGAGCCAGGAGAGCCTGGCAGAAGCGCTGATTTCCAGCAAATGGCGCAATCCCTTTCCCAAAACACGTTATACAGAACGGCCGGATACTGCCGCTGCCGCCTTGCTGGAGGGCCGCATCATCATCCTGGTAGACAATTCCCCCTCTGCTATGATTCTGCCATCTGGCATTTTTGATTTTTTCCGGGAAGCGGACGACTATTATTTTCCTCCCATTACCGGAACGTATTTGCGGATTACCCGTATCGTCATTTTTCTATTAACCCTGTTTTTAACCCCGTTGTGGCTTTTGTTGGTGGAACATCCTCAGTGGATCCCCCCGTGGCTGTCCTTTATCGGTGTGTCAAAACCCAATGGCGTGCCGCTTTTAGCACAGCTGCTGGTGCTGGAATTCGCTGTGGATGGACTTCGTATGGCGTCTACCAATACTCCCAGCATTATGAGCAACTCCTTGAGTATTATCGGAGCGCTTCTGCTGGGAGATTTTGCGGTCCAGTCCGGGTGGTTTGTGCCGGAAACCATTCTGTATGCAGCCTTTACCGCAATCGCTAATTATGCCCAGCCAAGCCTGGAATTGGGATTCGCCTTTAAATTCATCCGATTGGGGCTTCTGATCCTCACTGGTTGCTTTGGACTGTGGGGCTTTGCAGGTGGAATCCTCCTGTCTTTGATTCTCTTATGCAGTACTCGCACGCTGTCGGGCAAAAGCTATCTTTACCCGCTGATTCCCTTTAATGCCCGGGATTTTAAGCGCACTTTTGTCCGCCGTAAGCTGGAAAACCGCTAAACGACAAAACAAAAAGCCGTGGAAAAACCACGGCTTTTTATAAATCGAATCGTTATTTTTTTACCGGAAAAATTTTGCCTAATACAACCACCGTCAGAATAATGACCGCCACAGCGATGAAAATTCCCAGCATACCGTAGCCCATCATGGGCAGACTTTCCAGCAAAGCCTGTACGTTAAACATGGTAAAATCCTCCTTTTACAGCGCGTTGGAAACCAAGGTAATGATTAATCCCCCAGCGATAACCGAAGCAATCTGGCCGGACACATTAGCCGCCGCCGCATGCATCAGCAAGAAGTTACTGGGGTCTTCTGCCAGCCCCATTTTATGTACCACACGAGAAGACATGGGGAACGCAGAAATGCCCGCCGCACCAATCATGGGGTTGATCTTCTTTTTAGAGAACAGGTTGAGGAATTTTGCAAACAGCACGCCGCCGGCAGTGTCAAAGATAAAGGCGATTAAACCAAGGCCCATAATCATCAAAGTCTGCGGATTCAGGAAAGCCTGCCACTGCATTTTGGTGGATACGGTAAGACCCAACAGCAAGGTAATCAGGTTCGCCAGTTCTTTTTGCGCCGACTGGGAAAGGCTGCCCAATACGCCGCATTCCCGAATCAGGTTGCCGAACATCAAAAAGCCGACCAGTGCTACCGAGCGGGGCGCGATAATTCCAGCAATTACGGTAATTAGAATCGGGAACAGGATACGAACCGGTTTGGACACTGCCGAAGCCGCATAATCCATTTTGATCTGCCGCTCTTTTTTGGTAGTAATCAGTTTGATAACCGCCGGCTGCACAATTGGGACCAGCGCCATGTAGGAATAAGCGGCGACAATGATTGCGCCAATATAATTGGAGTTAAAATACTGGGACACAAAGATAGAGGTAGGGCCGTCTGCCGCGCCGATGATCGCAACAGAAGCCGCGTCTTCCAACGAGAAGCCCAAAAACCGCGCCAAGCTCAAGGTGAAAAAGATACCGAACTGAGCCGCCGCACCAAAAAGCATCATTTTGGGGTTAGCGAGCAAAGGCCCGAAATCGATCATTGCACCAATGCCGATGAACAGCAAAAGCGGGAACAGCTCGTTGGCAATACCTGCGTTAAACAACACGTCGATTGGGCCGTGTTCCACTCCAGTAGGATAGGCCTGATCCACCGCGCCGGACCAGGGCAGGTTAACCAAAATTGCACCAAAGCCCATGGGCAGCAACAGAGTAGGCTCCATTTCTTTTTTAATTGCCAGCCAGATCAAAAGGCCGCCGATAACCCACATGACCACCATCTGCCATTGGATCTCGGTCACGTTGCTGAAAAGATCCGCCATTTGTAAAAACTCCTTTCCCGCCGCGCTGCGGCAGTGAAAACTTCTTCGGGAAAAGCAACAAAAAAGACTTTTATTATGGAGGAAACCCATAATAAAAGTCTTGCAACTTAGAGTATCCGCGGAAAGTGACTTCGGATTGACGCAGAATACCACAGCACGCATGCTGTTTGCTACTCCCTTTTACCTATTGCATTATAAAAAAACGCACAGGAAATGTCAAGCAAAGATCTTTTAATGCGCGCTTTTGCCAGCGTATTTTTCCAAAAGCCCGGCCAGCATTTCCACATCCACACTGTTGTCCTTTTGATATTTGACCTTGTCAAGCAGCTGTTTGAGTTCTTTGCGCTTCAATGTGGGAACAGAAGCCTTCACATATACCTCTGTCTTTTTTCTGGCGCCGGCAAAAACCACCAGATGTTCCATCTGGATATTATAAACATTATTTTTCGCGAAAATACGGCGTACCGTATCGATCCCCTGCTCCCCGGCAATCAGCGGGTTGGGAAGATATGTCTTTTTGCCGTCTGCGTCCACTCTGCTCCATTTTTCGTCCCGCTGCTGCCCATAATAGGCAGCGGATTCCGGCAGGCAGGTGAAAAAAGAAACTCCATAAAATCCGATCAGCACCTGATCAAAATGGGCGGTTCTGCCTTCCAATTCCAAATCCAGGTCTGTCAGAACCCGAAACTGCCGGATCGCAGCGTAGCGTTTGAGAATTCCAACGACCTTTTTTCGGCAGACCTTGGGATTGGTACTGCGCCGGATCATCCAGAGAATCAGCAAAAACACCAGCGCCACCGCCGTAAGGCCCAACGCCAGCATTGTCTCATTTGAAAGGTTCCAGTTCGGCAAAACGCATCATCCTTTGTCAAAAATCTTCCGTACGGCCCGACTTGCGGCCGATTGTATTAGTATACCATTTTCCCAGCAGAATCTCAAGGGTCAATACCCAAAAGACCCCTCCAGCGATTCATCCTTTTCAATCCATTCATCCTTGACGCTGATCACTCGGAAGTGTTCTTTATCGTCCCGGACAATTACCGTATCAATTCCGGCGTTGATAATCATGCGTTTACACATGGCGCAGGAGTTGGCGTTCTGCACATATGCGCCGGTTGCACATTCCCGTCCCACCAGATACATGGTAGCGCCGATCATATCCGCCCTTGCAGCGTGGATGATCGCGTTTGCCTCAGCGTGAACCGAGCGGCACAACTCATACCGCTGTCCTCTGGGGATTTGCAGCCTGTCCCGGGTGCAATAGCCCAGATCGGTGCAGTTGGCCCTCCCACGCGGCGCGCCTACATAGCCAGTGGAAATAATCTGATCGTTTTTGACGATGATCGCCCCGTACAACCGGCGCATACAGGTGCCGCGGGTCAGTACGGTTTCCGCAATGTCCAGATAATAGTTGATTTTGTCTCTTCTTGTCATATTGCCGATCCCTCCCTGGAAAAAGGTTTTACCTTTATTTTATATCATAAAAGATTTTTTTCCTCATTTCAATGGAGATTTTGTAAACGGAAAGAGAATGTGATAAAATGAAAGCAGAATCGCAAAATTCCCAAAAACGGAGGGGAGCGCCCTTCCAGAGGAGGCAACGTATGTCCCAGCTTTCCAACATCAAAAATGTAAAGGAGATCTTGGCCCGTCACGGCTTTACTTTTTCCAAAAAACTCGGTCAAAATTTTATTGTCAATCCGTCGATTTGCCCACGGATTGCAGAACTGGGCGGCGCCGGCCCCGATACCGGCGTGCTGGAAATCGGCCCCGGACTTGGAGTGCTCACCTGGGAACTGGCTGCCCGCGCCCGGAAGGTTGTCGCCGTCGAACTGGACGAGCGGCTTTTGCCGGTACTGGGAGAAACTTTGGCAGGATTTGATAACGTCAAGGTCATACAGGCAGATGTGCTGAAAATCGACCTCGACGCATTGCTCCGGCAGGAATTTCCCAACATGGAAGTGGTCATCTGCGCAAACCTGCCTTATTATATTACCTCTCCCATTGTCATGCGCCTGCTCGAGACGCGGCTGCCGGTCAAAGCGATTACCGTGATGGTGCAAAAAGAAGCAGCCGCCCGTATCTGTGCAGCGCCGGGCAGCCGCAATGCAGGCGCACTCAGCGCAGCAGTCAGCTATTATGCAGTTCCTCAAATTCTGTTTCCGGTCTCCCGCGGCAGTTTTATGCCTGCGCCGGAGGTGGATTCGGCTGTGATTCGGCTGGATATTCGGCCGCAGCCCGCCGTATCCCCCGTGGACGAAGCGCTGTTTTTCAAGGTGATCCGGGCCGGATTTTCCCAGCGGCGGAAAACGCTGTCCAATTCTCTTTCTTCCGGATTGGGCCTTGCCAAGGATCAGACCTCGGCTGCGCTGCAGCAGGCGGGCCTTCGCCCATCCGCTCGGGCGGAGGAATTGACGCTGGAAGATTTTTGCCGGCTGACGTCGCAGATTTTTGAAGATCATTTTGACAAAAAAGTTTAAAACCATCCGATGTTTTAGGCATAATTTGTTCATATTTATATGTTATTCTGAAAATACAGAGAAAGAAATCTGCCGGCGTTTTTTCAAATCGCCGACAAAAGTTGGGCCAAAAGGCCTGCGGGAGATTGACACTGGGGAGCGGTTTCCCCGGCGTTGCGGAACGGAGGTATAACAACATGAACCGTCTGACGTTGTCAGAACAGACACAGCACCCCACAAAACGTCACACTGTCGTTTGCGTTACCAACCAATTTCACTGCGAAAGACTGATTCGTGCCGGGCGGCTGATTGCCGAGCTTTCCAAAACATCGCTGTTGGTTATCAATGTTTCCAGCCCCGACTTAAGCGAAAATGACGCCAAAGCGCTGGAATATTTGTTTCAAGTGTCCAAAGAAAACGGCGCGCAGATGACGGTGCTGTATTCCGACGAACCCATGCGCCAGCTGACAAAATTTATCAAGGAGAATAAGGCGGTCAACGTGGTAACCGGTATGGCCGCGCAGCAAAATTCTCCCTTGCCTGACCTGTGGCGTAAATTTACCAGCGCGCACTTTTTTACGGTGACAGAGGACGGCTCTTTTTCAGAACAGGAAAGCGCTCAGTCGTCCCATATCGCATAAAAGTTTCGGCGGCGGGCGTCACAGCCTGCCGCTTTTCGCTTACCCAGGTCATTTCTGCTTTTCGGAAAGGAGCGAACCAATATGCATGATGAAAAAAGGACTTTTTCCTTCCCCAGCGCCGACCAAATTCACACCATCCAGGCGGTCACCTGGTACCCGACCGAACAACCCTGCCGGGCGATCATCCAAGTGTCTCATGGCATGACCGAATATTTCGGGCGATATGAGGATTTTGCCCAAAATATGACCCAACACGGCTTTGCTGTTTCCGGCCACGACCACCTGGGGCATAAGACCAGCGTGAACAGCGACAGGGAATTGGGTTACTTCGCGGAAAAAGACGGATGGAAATTGGTGATTCAGGACCTGCATACTCACACCATGGCACTGAAAAAGGCATATCCCAATACACCGGTGTTTTTGCTGGGACATTCCATGGGATCATTTATCGCCCGCTGTTATCTGGCACAGTACAGCGATTTGCTGGATGGTGGGATTATTGTGGGCACCGGCGGCCCGAATCCCGGTGCAAAGGCAGGAAAACTGCTGGCCCAGTGCCTGTGCCGGATCGGGAAAGGAAAAGAACCCAGCCCGCTTCTGCAAAAGCTGGCGTTCGGCAGCTATAACAGCCGTTTTGAAGGGCGGACCCCTTATGACTGGCTGACCCGCAGTACGCAGATTGTGGACCAATATGCCGCGGATCCTTACTGTACTTTCCTCTTTACCGCGTCAGGCTTTCAGGATTTGTTTACTCTTTACGGGCTGGCCAACGACCTGAAGACCTATCGGGCAGTTCCTAAAACCTTTCCGCTGCTGATCGTCTCCGGCGGCGACGATCCGGTGGGGAATAATGGGGAAGGCCCACGCAAGGTAGCGGAAATGTTTCAGCAAACCGGGCATATTGACGTAACCCTGCGTTTATATCCCGGCGGAAGACATGAAATTCTCAATGAAACCAACCGCTGTGAGGTATACGATGGAATTGCCGCCTGGGTAAAACGGCGGATTTCATAACAGAAAAAAACCTGCAGTGGGGCGGATATCCATCCTACGGCAGGTTTCTTCTTGTTATTTTATTGCTTTTTTGAAGATAAAAAGCGATCTGTTTGTTAACATTGATAATTTTTTTACAAATTATCCAGATTTACATGTTAAAGTATTGACAATTGCAGATCAAAGTACTATTCTAAAAGCGAATTTAGGGGATTGTGTCCTCTGTCCCTTAAAGAATAACTGCATTTTGCAATTGCCGGCAGCAAAATCGCAAAGCGCAACCGGAAAACAGGCCTTTGTTTTTCGGGCTTTGTCATGTAGTTATATTTTGAGAAGAGGCAATTCTCAGTAAAGGAGTCCTAAGACATGGACAACAACCAAACCAAAAGCAGCGGTTTGAACAAAAGCTTAAAGCTGATTTTTGTTTACACTGTTGCAACCGGTTCCATTTTTACCTTTGTAAACTATTGGGATTCGGTGTTTTATGGCTACTGCGGAAGCGGTACTTTTCTGGCTTTTGCCCTGATGACAATCGCGATTTTACCAGTTGCACTGGTATACAGTGAGCTGGCCTCTCTGTTTCACACTTCAGGCGGCGAACTGATTTATAACTCGATTGGCATCAATAAACATGTAGGGTTTCTGGCTTCCTGGTTAATCATGGCAGCTTGGATCTCGGTTCCTCCGGCAGTTGTAATGGCAATTATGACCTGGGTAAATAAAACGTTTAACCTAAACCTGGGTGTTTGGCCCATTGTCGGCTGCGCAGCGGTCTTGCTGGTTCTGTACTTCCTGATGAGCATTCAGAACGTACAGTTCCTGGTAAAAGCGCAGGCGGTCATGTTGTTCTGCAATATTGCCGTTACCGTCATCACCGGCTTTATCTTCCTGTTCTCCGGCCATTGGCACATTTCCAACTTTGGAAACATCTTTTCCTCTACTCTGGATTCTGTGAACGGCATCCCTGGCTGGATCATCGGTATGGCATTGCTGATCACCCCTTACTTCGGGTTTGAAACCGTTCCTCAGATGGTGGAAGAAGGCGACTTCCCGATCAAAAACTCCAAAAAGGCCATTTGCGGTTCCATTCTGACCTGCGGCTGCATTTACGTATTCTATTATTTCTGTGTCGCCGGGCTGGACGGCCTGCAGGATGTTTATGTCAATTTCGCACAGGATGGATTTTTGACCATCGCCACCATGCAGCAGCAGCTGGGCTGGACATTCTGGCCGCTGGTTGTTGGTCTGCTCTCCTGCCTGCTGGGCATGGGCGCTTCTCTGCTGGGATTCTGGATGTCTACTGTCCGTATGCTGTATTCTATGGCAAACAAAAACTTCCTGCCGAAAGTTTTTGCCAAGGTAAACAAAAACCAGCAACCGATTCTGCCCAATGTTTTCCTGCTGATTCTCTCTTTGATTTTTATCGTACTGCAGAACTCTTCTGACTTTATGAGTGCATTCTTCAACCTGATGAGCTTTGGTTGCGCCTGTGCCTATGCCCTTACCATGATTTCGGCTGTGTGTATTCATCACAAATACCCGCATTGGAAAAGCGACAATGCAGTAAAAGGCGGAGACGCTTTCCGTATTCTGGCTATGCTCATCGCTGTTGCCATTGCTTTCTTCTGCACTCTGGGCCAGGGGATAGATTCCTGGATCTGCTTTGGCGTTTATTTGGGAATCGGCGTTTTACTGTGGCTGTGGATGGTTTTGGTCAACTGGAAAAAACACCCGGTTGAAATCGAAACACCCGATGGCATCAAACAGCTGTAAGCCCTCTTATTCCATTTGTTTTGAGGGAGATGATAAAATATGCCGAAGCAAAAAACTGAAACTGCGCCTTCTGGCGGATTGAAAAAAAGTTTGCGGCTGATTTATGTATATGCCATTGCAGCTGGCGCAATTTTTACCTTCATTGGTTATTGGGACACCATTTTTTATGAATACTGCGGTGCCGGCACTTTTCTAGGGTTCATTCTGATGACCCTGCTGATTCTGCCCATTGCCATGGTATACTGCGAACTGGCTCCCATGTTCCCCAAAGCGGGTGGCGAACTGATTTACAATACGGTAGGAATTAACAAACATGTGGGCTTTTTCTCCTCCTGGTTGATTATGGCGGCGTGGATTGCCGTTCCGCCGTCGGCCGTTATGGCAATTGTGCAGTGGCTGTTCCGGGTTCTCCACATTGAAACGAATTTTCTGCTGATCGAAATTGTAGCGTTGGTCTCTCTGATCGGGTATTGCATTTTGAGCCTGCAGAACGTTGAAATCGCCGGCAAAGTCCAGCTGTATATGCTGATGTTTGCCATTGGCGGCTGTATTGTTGCCACTATCGCGTTCCTGTTCTCCGGTGTTTGGAGCTGGGATAACTTCAAAAACTTTTTCTATAGCCAGGTAGAGAGCCAGTGGGGCATTCCCGGCTGGGCGATTGGTATGGCGCTTTTGATCACACCGTTTTTCGGTTTTGAAACTGTTCCTCAGATGGTGGAGGAAGGTGACTTCCCCATCAAGGATTCCAACAAGGCGATTCTGGGTTCCATTGTTTCCTGCGGTATTATTTATGCGCTGTTCTTCTTCGGTCTGGGCGGTATGCCGGTTCAGGCTTTGGTAGAAGAAGGCGGTGCTGCTACCGGCGGATTTCTGGCCATCACCATGATGGAACAGTTAGGCGGCGGTTGGGGAGTTTTTGCAGTGATTTTCGGTGTCGCCGCAATTCTTTGCGCCATCGGCACCTGCCTGCTTGGTTTCTGGCTTTCTACTGTACGCTTGATGTATGCGATGGGAGAAAACAATTTCCTGCCCAGGGTCTTTACCAAACTCAATAAACATCATCAGCCAATTTTGCCGAATATTTTGCTGTTGGTTATCTCGTTGGTGTTCTTGCTTTTGCAAAATGCCACCACCTTTATGAACGATTTCTTTAACCTGATGAGCTTTGGCTGTGCTTGTGCTTACGCGATCACCATGATCTCGGCCATGCGGATTCACAAGTGTTATCCGGAAATGGTTTCTCCTTATAAGCTGCGCGGCGGAAACATTACCCGTGTTGCGGCGTTGATTATCGCGATTGTGATCGCTTTCTTCTGTACGTTGGGGCAAAGTGCCGGCTCCTGGAAGAGCTTTGCAATTTATCTGGGGATCGGCATGCTGCTGTGGCTGTGGATGGTGCTGGTAAACTGGAAAAAGCGGAAGGTCACCATTGAAACCATGAAAGGGCCAATGGATTTTTAGCTTTTTGTTGCTTTGAAGGCATTATCATGCCTTATACATAATTTTTTGCAAAGGAGACTTATCAAATGGGTAAACTGGATGGAAAAGTTGCACTGATTACCGGCGCAGCCGTTGGTTTGGGCGAGGGTATCTCCACCGCTTACGCAAAATATGGTGCAAAACTGGTTATGGTAGATTTGGATCCGAAAGTAGAAGAAACCGCTGCACGCCTGCGCAAAGAATACGGCACTGAAATTGTAACGGTTGTTGCCAATGTAGCAGACCGTGAGCAGATGGATGCCGCCGCCAAAAAAGGCGCCGACACTTTCGGTGAAATCAATGTTGCTTGCTGCAACGCCGGCGTTTGCCGTCTGGCTCCGTTTGAAGAGATGGACGACAAAACCCGCGATTTCCACATCGACGTCAACATCAAAGGCGTATGGAACACCTGTAAAGCAGTGATTCCCTACATGCTCAAACAGGGCGGCGGCAATATTGTCATCGCTTCTTCCGTAACCGGCGACATCGTTGCAGATGCGGGTGAGGCTGCTTACGCAATGACCAAAGCCGCTTTGGTTGGTTTGACCAAGTGCCTGGCTGTTGAGTATGCATCCCGCAACATCCGTGTCAACTGCAGCCAGCTGGGATACGCCCGTACTCCTATGGTAGAGAAAATGGCAGTGGAATCCAACCCGGACGATCCGGAGGCAGCAATTGCCGATATCGCCGTTGGCGTACCGATGAAACGTTTGGCGAAACCGATCGAAGTCGGCGAACTGTTCGCTTTCCTGGGAAGCGACGAGTCCAGCTATCTGACCGGTTCTCAAATTGTAATCGACGGCGGCAGCACCTTGCCGGAAACCATGTCCATCGGCACCAACTGATTGCCGACGACAAAAGCAGAAAAAAATTAATATAAAAATGGCCGGTGATAGCATTCACCGGCCATTTTTATATTCTTTTTAAGGAGAAAGGCATCTCCGTAGTTCCGGCAGAGTATTTTATGAAAAGCAGAGCGTTTCATCGGAACAATCCCCCTGAAAACAGGCTTATTTCAGGAATCCATACCGTTTATTCGGATGAACCGCGCCTTTTCGATGAAAGATTTGGGAGAAAATCTCGTCTTTTTGAAGAAAGGGAGGTTTTCATGATGAAAAAGCACATACTCTGTACTCTGTTTGCCGTGGTGCTGTTATTGCTCCTGTCCAGCTGCGCCGGCCCGGCACCGGCGGATTCTTCTTCGTCGTCCGAACAATCCGCTGTTCCCCAGTTAGAATCCATTTCTTTAAGCTTGGCCGATATGCCCGCCGAAGGCTACGATATCGGCCAAGTGCTGGATGTGGAAATTGGGGTTAAGCCGGCCGAATGCGAATACGGTCCATTCCAATATGAGTCTTCTGATCCTTTAGTGGCGGATTTTTCCAATGGAATTTTAACCACCAAATCCCCGGGGACAACTCAGCTGCGTGTTTTAAGCGAAGACGGACTTGTGGTCAGCAATACGCTGACTCTTACGGTAGAAGACTTTGCCGATCGGGAACGTCTCGCTGCCTTGGAGCAAGCGGCCGCTGAAATAGATGAAATGATCAGCAACTTAGGCAGTGTTACGGCACAAAGCGGCCCGGCAATTCAGTCGGCCCGTGCACAGTACGATCACGCGCAGCCGGAAGTGAAAACCCGGGTGAAAAACCTGTCATGGCTGGAGGCGGCAGAGCAGAATTACCAGACGATATTAGAAAAGCAGGCATCGCCCTCCCGCCCGGTACAGCCACAACCTGTCGAAGAGCCCTCTCCGGAAGAACCTCCTGTGGAAGAAGCACCGCAGCCCGAGCCAGAACCCGAACCAGAACCGGAGCTCCAGGGTCCGACGGTTTATATTACAAAGACCGGAAAACGGTATCATTACAGCAATTCCTGCAACGGTGGAACCTATTATGCGTCAACATTGGAAGAGGCACTGCGCCGGGGTCTCACTCCCTGTCAAAAATGTGTGGAATAATCCACATTTTTATTCATTCGGCATTTCATATAAAAACAGGTCCGCTTTAGCGGACCTGTTTTTATATGATCTATTTAAGTAGTCTTTTTCTTGCCAACGGATCCGTTCCCCTGTTTTTTTCTAACCGGGATCCAAATTTCACTTTCATAGTCCGGCGAATCCATATCTCCATCAGGATATACCTCCAGATCAATATCGCCGACGGGTTCATATTCCGACGCAGGGAAAAACTCTGTATAAATGCGGTGCCAAAGCTGTTGAATGGCCTGCGGCATTGCCCCTTTGCAGCAAAATTTTGCCCAGGTATGTGCGGGAATTTCGCTGATTTGCAGATCGTCCGGTATTGCCTGCCCCTTATCATGCACAGCGCCGATGGCATAAGCAAATTCCTCTGCATCTTGGGGGGGATTCCCATAGCAAATTCCCAAAAGTGTGCCGCCGGATATATCGCACAAATGCCGCAAGGTGCCGTCCTTCTGGGATTGTGTCCAGAAATCAGGAATCATATTCTGCCGCTTCTGTTCCTCAATCGGCACCATTTTTATTTTTTCTGCAACCTGAAACGCAGGCCGTTTTTCAATTCTGTAATCCATCATACTTCCACCCTTCAAAGTCAGTTTGACCGAGAGGCGGGAAAAACTTTTCAGCTGTGCACCGTCTTCTTTTGCCTGGGACGGCGTGATTCCGTGGAAACGGATAAAGGCGCGGGCAAAGCTCTCGGGGCTGTCATATCCGTATTTTAATGCGGTATCGATTACTTTTGTACCCTGGAAAGAAAGCTCATTGCCGGCGAGCGTAAGCCTCCTTGCCCGGATATATTCCCCTAAGGTATATCCACATAAAATGTGGAATACCCGCTGAAACTGAAAAACTGAGGAGTAAGCCTGCCGGGCAATATCCTGGTAATCCAGCTTTTCGGTGAGATGTGCCTCAATGTAATCAATCCCCTGTTGAATGCCGCAGATCCAATCCATGCTTTTCCCCTCCCGGTGTTTTTATCTTATCAAAAAAAGCAGGTGATTTCCTGATTTTTTATGCGCTTTGCTGGCGGGCGCAGGGCAGTTCGCTGTGTTTAGCCTTACCGCCTTTGCGTTTTTGAAAGGCATGCCGCATCTGCTTTTCAACCGGATTGGCAAGGAGAAAGCAAAGCATGATGTCTGTTATTTTACTATACCCAACTCAAAAGGTCAAACCGGTTTTTCATCTTCCTTTCCAGTTTAATCCAGGGACAGAATCCGCTCTTTCCGGGTAAAAGGCGAACACCAAGTGCTTTGCACAGAAATCAGCATACCGCATGGGGATCTTCCTGTCTGGACACCGGCTCAATCTTTTCTGCAAGTGATTTCCGCAAAAAAGCGTAAGCTTCTTTTGCAGAAGAAAATACTGCCGTTTCATCCACAATATATTTGACTGCATCTGTCCACTCTTTTACAGAGTAGTCCTCGGCAAAAAGCAATGAAAGAGCAACGAAAATAGGATATCGAAAAGAAGGAGCACAACGAAGATCGGAAAGATAATCACATCCGGCCAGTCCAGCCAGATCCTCCAATAGATACCCTCTCCCTTTGCAGGTTTTGTTGGACTGCATGGTAAAAATACTCCTTTCTTTATTCCGCCGTTTTTCCCGGATCAAAAATGCCCAGCCCATCGAAAACCGCACGCCTGCCTGTGCATCGCAAAGAAGAAACCGCTGTGTGCAAAATCAATATTTTGTTCCGGAAAATTAAATTCACTTCGTGATTTATTACATATGATAAATTATTATACTACGGAAAAGAGCATTCCTCAAGGCGTTTTTCATTTTTCGGGTATCAAAAATCAAGCCACAAAAGTTTTTCTTTTTGCGGCTTTATTTCCCCCTGCATAATTGAGGTTTCATTTCTTTTGAAACCGGTTCTTTTTTTGATTGGGTCACAAATTTTGAACCATATCTCTATATTTTGTAAAAATCTTTCTGCAAAATATTGATTTTGTCTCAACTGATCAGCCGCAGACGGTCCAGCTGTTGAATGTGTTCTTCGCCAGTAGAGATCAGGTAGATACGGGTTGTCTCAATATTGGAATGGCCCAGTACATCGGCCAGTTTTACGATATCCTTGCTTACCTTATAGAATGTGGCTGCAAAAAGATGCCGGAGATTGTGTGGAAAAACCTTGCTGGGAGAAACACCGGACCGGTCGCAGAGCTGTTTCATCTCGCGCCAGATTTGTCTGCGGGATAGGGGAGAGCCGCTTTTGGTGAGAAAAATTTCACCAGAAGCGATTTTTTGTTTTTGAGCATACTTTTTGAGTTTCCGGCAGAGCTTTCCCGGAAGCAGGATAGTTCGGATTTTTCCTTTTAAAGCGATTTGCGCCCGTCCCAAACAGATTGCCTCCACCGTAATATGACACAGTTCGCTTACCCGGATACCGGTCGCGCAGATGGTTTCCATCAGTAACTTCAGGCGAATATTGCCGTTGATTTCAGCGGTTTGCAGCAGCCGTTGGTAGTCGTTGCGGCTTAAATCACGGGAAGGATCCCGGAAAATACGCCGCTGAATCCGCAAAAATCGGCACCGGTATTCGTCGTGGCCGATGAAACGAAAAAAACGGTTGAGAGAGGAAAGCATCGAGTTAATGGTCGTTGGTGTATACCCTCGATCCAGCAAATGATGTCTCCAGTTGGCAGTCTCTTCTTTGCTCATCGGCCGTTTATCAAGCCAAAGGGCAAAAGCTTTTACGTCTCGCAGATATTTTTCAATGGTACCCGCGCTTTTCTCTTCTGCCGCCAGCATTTTTCCGTATGCGCCAATGGTTTTTGTTTCGATAAAAAGATCCATAAAAAACCTCCGATTTGTTTTTTTGTTATTATATCCAACCGATATGGAGGTTTCTCAAAATAAGTAGGGGTTTTCAGAAAAAAGCGGTGCTGCCGAAAAAATTTTCTCTGCAAACTAAAAAATGTCCCAGAATTTATCCCTTGTGGAAACAGGTAGCGTTATCAGCAAAATATCTACTATAAACACAGCAACAAAAACACCCGCTACAAAAGCGGGTGAAACGGCAAAATAAAAAGCCGGGCCTGGAGCGCGAATTGCGTCCAGGCTCAGCCCGATGGCGCGCTTGAAGGGATTTGAACCCCCGGCTTCGTCCTTAGGAGGGACGCACTCTATCCAGCTGAGTTACAAGCGCAAAAGAAGGCGCCCGGCAAATTTTTCGCCGGAGCCACCTTTTGAGTAAAGGGAAAAAGAAAACTTATTCTTCGCTCAAGTAGGGAACGCCGTGGCCGAATGCGCCCTCCACCATGCAGGAATTCGCCGAGTACTCCGCGGCAAAATCCAGTGCATGTTTGATAATCTCGGACTTGTCCTCGGCGTTATAGCCGTCATGACCGATAAAATCGTACAAAAAGGCAGAAATAAACGCATCGCCGGCTCCCATGGTATCTACAACATGCTCTTTCCAATGGGGTGCCTGGGTATAGAACCGGTCGCCGTCATAGCAGGTAGAGCCTTCACTGCCGCGGGTGCCAATGCAGATTTTCGCTCCCAGAGTATGCGCTTTGATCAGCTGCTCCTGCATTTCGGTCGTGGTCATATGGCTGCAGGAAAGCAGGACGAAATAACAACTGGGGCAAACCTTTTCCATTACGCCCTCTTTCATATGATCCAAAGAAAAGTCGTAAGAAATTTTGATTCCCTGTGCTGCCAGCTCCGGCAGATATTCTTCAATAAACGCACCGTTGCTGGTGTGCATGACATCAAAGCCTTTGATGTACTCGATATCCTTTTTGGAAAATCCTTCATAGGCCAGCATCCGGCGGATTGCGCCCTGCATGGGGTTATATCTGCCGTTGGGAGAACGCTGGAATACCCGGTCGTTGTCGATTACTTTGTAGCGGGCAAAGGCGTTGGGCGCATGATAGAAATGAGAGTGGGAGTAATCCAGACCGATTTCATCCATGGTTTTTTTCATGTGATCCGCGATATAATCATCGCCAAACGCACCGATAAACGCGGACTGTGCGCCGCACAGCTTGGTATTGACCGCAATATTCAAAGCCTGGCCGCCGGGATACATCATGCCGTTAGTCAGGTTTTTATCAACCATACAGTCACCGACACCAATTACTTTTACCATAAATTTCACCTCTTCTATATATTGAACCTGTTTTTATATTAACAGAAAAATGCGGGAATGTAAACTCACAAACACCGGTTTTCCCCGTTTTCGGCTGACAATTTTACCAAAAGGATTTTGGTAAATTTGGCCCAATGGAAAAGGGGTGCAACAGCCTCCCTTTCCCGCTTTCCAATCCCATAAATGCCGGCAGCATTGCAAATGGATGGCGGGCGCGGCCGATCTTCAGGCTGGCTTGGTTCCGATCGCATAACTTTTCCTGATGAGCGGCTGCGGTTTGTAATCGAAAAAGCACAGGCCACAACCCGTCGCACCGAGTTATCTCATTGCGCCGGCGGTTTTCACCCTGGATTTTCCACACGAAAAAATATTCTCCCTGCCGGCGGCAGAACCGAACCAAAGGGGAGAAACGGCATCTCCTTTTTTGAATTCCGCCCTTAAAACAAAAAAATGCGGCCCGAAAATCCGGGCCGCAAATCGGCTTTCTATTAGTCTTTAAAAGGAACACCGTGGCCAAAGGAACCTTCCACCATGCAGGATTTCGCGGAATAGTCCGCCGCAAACTCCAGTGCCTTGGTAATGATTTCAGATTTATCCTCTGCTTCGTAGCCGCCGTTGTCGATAAACTGATACAGGAACGCGGAGATAAATGCATCGCCGGCTCCCATGGTGTCTACAACCGTCTCCAGCCAGTGAGGCGGCTGGTGATAGAACCGGTTTCCGTCATAGCAGATGGAACCTTTGCTACCGCGGGTGCCGATGCAGATCTTGGCGCCGAGCGTATGGGCTTTGATCAACCGTTCCTGGGTCTCGGTTTCGCTCAAATGGCTGCAGGAAAGCAGAACAAAATAAGCGTTGGGGCAAATTTGCTCCATGTACTCTTCTTTTTCATGGGTCAAAGAGAAGTCAAAGGAAATTTTAATGCCCTGTGCCTTAAAGTCCGGATAATAAGCTTCAATCCCGCTGTCATTGGAGCAATGCACAACATCGAAACCCTTGATATATGCCATATCCTCTTCAGAAAAGCCCTCGTAGTCCAGCATTTGGAACAGGGCGCGTGTCATGGGGTTCACTTTTTTCGGGGAACGAACAAAAACCCGGTCATTATCGATAACCCGGTAATGGGCGGCGCAGTTAGGAACCGGATAGGTGTGGGAATGAGAATAGTCAATACCGATTTCATCCAAGGTTTTTTTCATGTGTTCGGCGACATAATCGTTGCCAAAACAGCCAATGAATGCAGATTGTGCGCCCAGAAAATGCATATTAACCGGAATGTTCAGGGACTGGCCGCCGGGATACATAATACCGGAAGTCAGGTTTTTATCAACCATGCTGTCTCCGATGCCGATTACTTTTACCATAATGATAACCTCATTTCATTGATATTGTCTTGCTGTTGCATCAAACGGCAAAAGCCGTGTTGGAACTAATCTTCACTGTCAATTTTGCATCCGTGCCCAAAAGCGCCGGGTGTCATGCAGGCTTTCGCCGCCCAGGAAGCCGCATAAGCCAGCCCATGGCGGATTTTTTCCGCCCTCTGCTGTTCGGCGCGGGCCTGCAATCCTTTAGAACCGACAAAGTCCACCAGAAAAGCGGAGATAAATGCATCGCCGGCCCCCATGGTGTCCACTGCGTCGCACAAATCCGGCTTCTGCGTATAAAAGCGATCGCCGTCATAAAGCGTTGCACCCTCGTCGCCGTTGGTAGCAATGGCAATCCGAGTCCCCAGCGTATGAGCCTTGACAAGGCCCTCCATCATTTCGGTGCCAGTCATTTTGCTTGCGGAAAATAGGCTGATATCCACATAAGGAGCCACTTTTTCCATAATTCCAGGTTTCAGGTGGTCGTTAGAATAATCATAAGACAGCACCAGCCCGGCCTCTTTCAGCTGGGGCAGATATTCGTCCATATGGGCAGTATTGCAAAGATGAGCTGCGTCAAAGGTTTTGATATAGGCCATGTCCTCATTAGAAAGCCCATAAAACGGCAGCATAAAACGAATGGCCATCTGCAGTGGGGAAATCGGCCGGGGATTGGTTCCGCCCCAGACCCGCTCACCATCAATCACCTGATATTTGGTGGCGGCGTTATCTGCGTGGACAATATGGCTGCGGCTGCGGTCCACACCCAGCTCGTCGAGCGTTTTGGCCAAATGCTGACCCAACACATCGTCGCCGATACAACCGATAAAACCTGCCTGCGCTCCCTGCAGCTTGGCGTTTACGGCAATATTCATTGCCTGTCCGCCCGGATAGGCGATCATATCCGTGATGTTTTTATCCATTTTGGCATCCCCAATGCCAATAATCCGAACCATTTCTCATCCACCTTTCGTTTCGCTTGCTTGTTTTTGCCCGCAAAACCAGTCCTGCAGGCGGACCCAGTCCTCTTCTATGCTATCATACAAAAATTCCCTTGTAAAGACCTCATATGACGTTCCTTCCGGAAATTTCGCTTTTTTCCTATTCTCCCAGGCGTATTTGGAAAAGTCTCCAAAAAGAAAACCGGCAGACAATTCCGCCGATGAAAATACTATAAAATCAGCAGTCGCTTGTAAAACTCAATATCGCGCCAGCAAATAAAAAAGGGCTTCTCTTACTGTAAACTACCGTATAAAACCCGCTGCTCCTCCCGCTGTTTTTGCCGAAAATAACGGAAGATAAACAGGATACAAACTGCCAGCAGGATCAAAGACGCCAAATAGATGCTTTTGGGGCTTAGCCGGTACAAAAATCCGGAAAGGCTTCCCGCCAGTGCCGAAGCCAGAGAGATCAGCACGTTTTTCAGGGCGTATATGCCAGATCGTTCCTTCTCTGGGGAGGCTTCTGCCATCAAGGCATCCAAAAAGGGGCGGCACAGGCCGAATCCCACCGAAAACAGCGCTACCGATACCACCGTCCAGGCGATGCTGCCAGCGGGGAGAAACATCCGGAGAAGCATGGAGGCAATTTGAATACCAAGACCCACAGTCAGTGAAAACAGCTTATTAAAACGACTCATGGCTGGAACGGCGAACAGGTAAACCGCCAGCATAAAAAGGGAATTGACAATACCCAGTACCGAGATCATAGCGGCATCCAGCCCTACTACGTCGGTGAGATAAGGGGCAAAATATAAACTGGAATAGGCGCCGATCGGCTGATACGCGCTGAACAGCACAATAATGACCAGCACGCAGTTCAACTTGTGATTGTGACTGGTAACAACGGTTTTCATTTGGGTCAGGCTGTTTTTTAAAGTTCCCCAGTAGCTAACAGTGCGGGAACGCTCCACCGCCAGGCGTCCCATATCGGTTTCATGGAATTTGAAATGCCGGTGGATAATCATAACAAACATGCAGATGGCGCCGAACAGCAAAAATCCCCGCTCAGCCTTTACCAATTCCAGATTTCCCACAATGATGCCAGCGATGGGGGTAAAAAAGCCCGCCAGAATATCAATGATACCGAACATGTTAAAAGAGGTCAGCCGCTGTTCGTCGTCAGCATCCTCAATCAGAATCAGCTGCCATCCAATATCGCTGATTTTGCTGAAAGCACAGACAATCTGTGCCAGCGCAAACATCCAAAAGCTATGCGCAAAAAAGTTTAAAAGCGCCGATCCCGGCCAACTGATCAGGCCGAACAGGATAGTCGTTCTGCGCCGTCCGATCTTATCTACCATTACGCCGGCAAACAGCGCCATAATGGTGCCGACAATAAAGTTTAAAGAAATCAAAAAGCCGATCTGGACATCGGTAACCCCCTGGCTTTTCATATATAGGCTCAGATAAAAGCTGTAAAATCCATAAGGAATCGACCAGAACGGTTCGTGAAAAACCGCAACCCGTGCGTTTCCCCGCAGTTCCCGCAAAGATTGCAGCACCGTTTTTTTCTTATTTTCCCGTGCCATGGGGAACACCTGCCTTCCCACACAAAACTGCCCTTTTTTCGGGCAGTTTCCAATATACCCGGGGGAGTGAGCCGTTGTCAATAGACTTTTAAAGGCCGACCGACGCTTAAACGTTTTCCTTTCTAAATTTGTTAATATTCACTGTTTTTTTGAAAAAGGATGATCTCTTTTCGATCCTGATAAGAACAAAAAACCCGGCCTGCGGCCGGGTTTTTAAACCGTATTTTCTATGCTTGTGCTGGTGCTTTTTCCTCGTGAAGAGGCGGCAGCGTCTGCACCGTGTGGTAAACCCGCTTTTTCCAGAAGAAAATCGCGCTGAAGGCAATTCTCACTATCTGATCCAGCGCAATGGCCCACCACAGAGCGATGATATCCCAGTGGAATACCCAGCCGGACAGGCAGCACAGCACGACCCGCACCAGCCAGATCCCAGTGAAGGAAATGATCATCGGGGTGTACTTATGGCCCGCCGCCCGGATGGTGCCGTTAAAAATTTTGGACAAATTCTGCGGGATCTGGGCAAAGCCCATAATAAATACATACTTCATGCCGATTTCGATCAAGTCCTGTTTATCGGTCAGCAGGCCCATCAAAAACCGTGGGCAGAAGAACAGCACCGCACAGGTAAAAATGCTGATGGTCATAGAAATACGAATCAGCTGCTTAAAGTACATTTTATACAGCGCGTCATCCCGCTGGCCAATGGCCCTGGCCGCCAATGTAGTAGAAGCGGTGATAAAGCCGACTGACAGCATATCGCACACCCCTTCCGCCTGCAGCCCAAGCTGGTAAGCGGCGTAACTGTTGGTGCCGTAAGAGAGAATCACCCGGCTGATGATAATCGTGGCAAACTGCCACAACAAATTTTCACAGGAGGCGGGCAGCCCGGTAGTGTAAATGTCTTTCAGGTAAACCCCTTCCAAAGCGAAAAATCTCTTGCCGTGTTCCGCGCCGTGGAACAGGCCAATACGCTTGTGATATAAAAGCAGCAGCCCGATCAGCGCACCGACGATCTGAGCGCTAACCAGTGCGATACCGGCTCCGGTCAGTCCCATGGAGGGCAGTCCCAGATTGCCGAAGATCAAAAGCCAGCCCAATACGATATTGACAACATTGACAATTCCTGCAATCATCATGGGAGTTTTGGTGTTACCCTGAGATTGGAAGGCAGCGGTGACAAAACAGGTAATGGCCACAAAAGGCAGCCCGACAGCCAAAATCTGCAAATATCCCACCGCATAGGACATAATGTCTGCATCAGAGGTAAAAAGCCGGATAAACCAGCGGGGAAAAACTGCCACTAGTCCGGTGATCATCAGCCCCAAAGGAACCGCGGTGGCAAAAGCCTGTTCCACAGTACGGCGGCATTTGTCCCGGCGGCCTTCTCCGAAATACAGCGCAGCCACTACCGTTACGCCGATGGCCAGCCCTTTGAACAAGGACAAATAAGTGTTGGTAATCCGGCCGCCAACGCCCTGTGCAGAAATTTCCAGCGCAGTCAAACGTCCCACCATAGCGGTGGTGACCAGCGAAGCGGAAGTGGTCAAAACGTTTTCCAAAATCATGGGGATCAGCATCCGGTAAATTTGCCGGGATACTTCTTTTTTATTATGCATGTTGAGCCAGCCTCTCCCGCCGTATTTACGGCTGTTGATGATCTTTGGACAGATCCCTCTGTCAGCTTCGCAGGCGAATGCCCGCAAATACCCGCGTCAGAAGGATACGGCGCCAAAAGCATCATCATTTTAGCATATGGGCATCAAGCGGGCAAGAAGCGTTTCCTGATAAAAACGTTTACTTTGAAAAAAACGGGGAAATTTGCGAAAAAAGTCTCTGCGGGCTGGTTTTCCGCAGAGACTTTTGTAAGTTTTGCCCAACCGGGAAGGAGCTTCTTCCACGCCAGCGGAAGAACCCCTTTCCCCTTTTCAGAACGAGGATTTTCCAGCGTAGCTTTCTAAGCCGCTTCGGAGGAAGTCTCCTGATTCACAGCCGTTTCGGCAAAGGCATCAGGATACGCTTTTTTTGCCATATCCTCCAAGATATCGAACATGCGCTTTCCCTGCCGCTCAAAGGCGGTAAAATCATAGGAGTAAACGATATCGTGAATGGTTGCCTGCAATCCTTTATAGTTGGCATTCTGTTCCAGCATGGGAATGGTGATATCTTCATTGCAGAAAATCACATCCGGGTCGTACTGTCCAACGAAATCCAGCGGATAGTCCCATCCGCCATAAGCGCCGGCAACATTTTCAAACCCGACGGCTTCCAGCATTGCTCCTTCAAACGTGTCCCCGGTGGCAACGGTGAAATCCAGCATCCGCAGATAAACCGCCGACAGCTGTTTTCCGCCGCCGCGGACATAAGCCTCCACCTTCTGCTGAATGCTCTCCACCCGGCCTATCTGTTCATTGTAAAAAGCTTTGCCGGCCTCAGAACCAGCCTGCTCTCCCTCCAGCAGCCGGCCCAGATTTACGTACAGGTCTTTCAGATCCTCCGGCAGCCGGGCGCGGGAAAGAACCACCACCGGAATATCCGCCTGCTGCAACGCAATCAGGTCGTTTTCCGAAAGGTCGGTATGGGTGATGACAACATCCGGCTCCTCCGCCCGGATCGCATCCAGATCAGGCTGCTGGGCGGTACCCAGCTGCGGCAGGTTCCGGGCAGATTCCGGCCAATCGCAGTAATCACTCACCCCGGTGATCTGGTCGCCGTAACCCATGTCAAAGCAAAGCTCGGTCAGCGCCGGAGAAAGGGAGACTACCTTTTCCGGCCTGGCAGGAATCGTTTCGTCTCCAATGGAAACCGGATATTCCAGATTTTCCGGTTCTTCTTCCGGCAAAGAGGAGCTGTCGGACGAGTCGCCGCAGCCGGTGAGCCCCAAAAGCAGCGCCGCCGCCAGCAAAAAGGGCAAAATTCGTTTTTGTTTCATAAAATCCCCCATCTATTTTTGTTTTTTTTATTGTATCGCGGCGGCCAATCCTTGTCAAATGGGAAATATAAAGCTATAATATATACTATTTTTAGGCTGCCAAGGCAGGCCAGGAGGAAACTGATGGCGTTTCGTCAGGCAGACCAGAGTAATCTGCCGCAGCAAACACAGGATGTATGAAAGAACCATTCAAAAGATGAACCGCGACGGCACCCAAATTAGGGATGGCACAACCCTGATGTGATTTCGCGGAAGATGCCGAAAAAGGCCACCTTTTTGCGGCAGACCCCAATCCTCCGGCCACCAGCTTCTACCGAAAGCGCAGACTTGTCCGGGCCGGCGCCATTTCTGCCGAGCAGATCAGCAAGGATTTTTCCTGCGGGAATCTGGATTTAAAATCCGGTTCTAACCGATAGAAACGCCGCTTTTTCCCAGTGTGTTTTCTAGCAGGCTTTTCCCGGCGAACAAGCCGTTTTCTATTGACGGAAAAGCCTTGCCATTTTATAATAAAAAAATACGATACTGCCTGTTAAAAAGGCTGAAAGGGGGACTGGACATGACCGGTGCAAAAGCCATCGTCGCATCATTGGAGCAGGAGGGCGTGACCACAGTTTTCGGCTATCCTGGCGCGGCGATCTGCCCGGTGTACGACTGCCTGTCCGACAGCCCAATCTGCCATATTCTCGTTCGGCAGGAGCAAAACGCAGGACACGCGGCTGCGGCCTATGGCCGGATCAGCGGGCGGCCCGGCGTGTGTATCGCCACCTCCGGTCCCGGTGCGCTGAACCTTTTGACCGCACTGGCTACCGCCTATATGGATTCGGTGCCGCTGGTGGCCATCACCGGTCAGGTTCCCAGCGACCAGCTGGGCCGCGACGTATTTCAGGAAGCGGACATCACCGGCGCGGCTGAACCTTTTACCAAGCACAGTTTTTTGGTAAAAGACGCAGCGGACATCCCGCGGATCATAAAGGAGGCGTTTTATCTGGCGGGAACCGGCCGGCCGGGCCCTGTACTGATTGATGTGCCTGTGGATGTGCAGAATCAGGAGCTGGATTTTGCCTATCCGGAATCGGTTTCTATCCGCGGATACCATCCCAGTACCCGCGCCAACCCTCTGCAAATGCGGCGGGTATCCGAGGCCATTGCTTTGGCGCGCCGTCCGGTCATCTGCGCAGGGGGCGGTGTATTCAGCGCCGGCGCGCGCGCGCAGATGCAACGCTTTGCTGAGCGCTTCCGCATCCCGGTGGTCACGACCATGATGGGTCTGGGGCTGATGCCCTCATCCCATCCGCTGTATTTGGGCATGCTGGGTTCTTTCGGATGCAGCGCGGCCAACTACGCAATTCACCATTCGGACCTTCTGATTTTAATCGGCACCCGGGCTGGTGACCGGGCTATGCGCCAGCCCGGCGTTTTAGAACGTCAGACGCGGATCATTCATATTGATATCGACCCGGCAGAAATCCGCAAGAATATGGAGGCGAATATCCCTCTGGTGGCGGATGCGCGGCTGGTTTTAGAGGAACTGTGCGAGACCTGCCAGGCTACGGATACCGGCATGTGGCTGGCGGAGCTGCGGGAAAAGCAGGGCGTCGGCGCGCCGTTTTCTGACCGCCCTTCTTTTGTCAATCCCCACCGTCTGATCGCCGCCTTGACCAAAGCGCTGGACAGCGATGCGGTGTATGTGGCGGATGTGGGGCTCAACCAGATCTGGTCTGCCCGCTCAGCCAATATAAAAGACGGCCGCTTTTTAACCAGCGGCGGCATGGGGACCATGGGTTATGCTCTGCCCGCGGCGATGGGCGCGCGGCTGGCCACCACTGCACGGCAGGTGGTGGCAGTCATGGGAGACGGCGGTTTTCAAATGTCCATGCAGGAGCTGGCCACCCTGTGCCAGCATGACATTCCGGTCAAAATGGCCGTACTGCGCAACGATTGCCTGGGGCTGGTCCGCCAGATTCAAAAGCAGGATTACGCAGAGCGTTATGAAGCGGTAGATCTTGCCGGGAGCCCGGATTTTGCAGCACTGGCACAGGTGTACGGCATTCGGGCCATGACCATTTCGGACAACGACGAAATTGACGAAGCCGTACAGGCGCTGTTGGCCGGGGAAAAGAGCTTTCTGCTTCAGTGTCTGGTGTCCCCGGACGAGGCTGCGGTGTAAGGAGGGAGAAAGATGAAGCATACCATTTCCGTTCTGGTGGAAAACCATGCGGGTGTCCTGTCCAGAATCACCGGCCTTTTTTCCCGCCGGGGGTTTAACATTGATTCTTTGGCGGTGGGGGTTACGGAGGATAAGACCGTATCCCGCATGACCATCGTCGTGGAGGGGGACGCTTATACGGTAGAACAGCTGGAAAAACAGCTGAACAAAGTGGTGGATGTGATCAAGGTGCGCACCATCCCCCAGCAGGACTTGATCAGCCGGGAACTGATGCTCATTAAATGCACCGCCACCGGCCGCACCCGCAGTGAGATACTGGATATTGCAAAAATCATGGATGCCAATATTGTGGATCTGACCAAAACTACCATGACACTGGAGATCTGCGATTTGCCGGACCGGCTGGATTTGCTGGAGGAGCTGCTGAAATCTTACAATATTCAAGAAGTGATGCGTACTGGAACCATTGCGCTGCAAAAAGGCGGCTCAGCCGTAAGCGTGAAGTAACGCGGACCAAGAGCGGCAAATCTGCCGCGCCGACGGAGGAAGGGACAAAAAGATGAAAAAAGTTCTGAAATTTTTATGCAGCCGCCTGGTAATCGTCACACTGGCGATTTTGGTGCAGTTTTGTTTTTTGCTGTTTATCGTGCTCAAGCTTTCCACTTATGGGCTTTATGCTTATGTCAGCTTGCAGCTGATCAGCCTGGTTGTGGTCCTTTGGATTGTCACCAAACGGGACAACCCCTCGTATAAAATTGCCTGGATTATCGCCATTTTGATTTTCCCTATCTTCGGCGGCATTTTTTATCTGGTATTCGGCAATAAAACCATGGACAAAAAGCAGGCCCAGCGCATCCGGGATTATGCCTATAAACAGGCGGAGGAGAGCCATCAGGTGACCGGCGCAGACATTGGGGAATCTCTGGAGAAAGAAGCGCCCCACCTGAAACGGCAAAGTGATTATATCAGCAATGTTGGGCTGTACCCTATTTGGAAAAATACTCAGGTGGAATATTTTCCTCTGGGAGAGGACTTTTGGGCGGCGCTGCTGCGGGAGCTTCGGAAAGCGGAGAAGTTTATTTTCATGGAATATTTTATTATCCAGGAAGGAAAAATGTGGAATGCCGTACTGGATATTATGAAGGAAAAGGCTGCCGCCGGCGTGGATGTGCGGCTGATGTACGATGATCTTGGCACAATCCAGACACTGCCGCCCCATTATTACCGCCAGATGGAGGAGGCAGGCATCAAATGCGCCGTATTCAACCCCTTTCGCCCGCGTCTCAATTCCATGTTCAATTACCGCGATCATCGGAAAATCACTGTCATTGACGGGGATGTGGGCTTCTGCGGGGGACTGAACCTGGCGGACGAATATATCAATGCCTATGAAAAACACGGCCATTGGAAAGATACGGCGGTGATGCTCCGGGGAGATGGCACCTGGAACCTGACCATCATGTTTTTGCAGCTGTGGAGCTACCGGGACGGAAAGAATGCCGACTATCACGAGTACCGGCCCTCCGGTCGGCAGTATGGGGACGACGGTTATATCCAGCCCTATGGGGACAGCCCCATCGACGAATTTAACGTGGCGGAGAATATCTATCTGCAGATTATCAACTGCGCCAAAAAGTATGTGTATATCACCACCCCTTATCTGATTTTGGACAACGAGATGACCACCGCACTGACCATTGCGGCAGAAAGCGGCGTAGATGTGAGGATTATCACGCCGCATATTCCGGACAAATGGTATGTCCATGCGGTGACCCGTTCCTCCTACCGTCAGCTGATCGAGGCAGGGGTACGCATTTATGAATACACACCGGGCTTTATCCATTCTAAAATGTTTGTGGCAGACGACGAGGTAGGAGTGGTTGGCACCGCCAATATGGACTACCGCAGCTTCTATCTGCATTTTGAGTGCGGCGTCGCATTTTTCCGCAGTTCGGTAATCCAATCGGTCAAACAGGACATCCTTAAAACAATGGAGATTTCCCAGGAAATTCACCCCAACCCGGATGAACGGGTCCCGCTGCTGCGCCGTCTGGGCCGGGCCATTCTGAAAGCGTTCGCACCGTTAATGTGATTTTTACCGCCCAAAACAGCGGAAAAAGACAGGAAAATACAGCAAAAACGATCTTTTCCAGTTGATTTAGCGGCAATTTTCATATATATTGAAAGGTAGTTTAGGATTGACCTTTAAAGGAGAATGACCATGAAATGCTCTTATAAAAAAATCAGCGCGCTGATTCTGGCATTGATGATGCTGCTATCTGTTACCGGCTGTACGGACAACAGTGCTTCTTCCCTGCCAGGGGAAAAACCTTCCGTTTATCCGTTTGTCAACACGCTGAAGGAGCCGGACGACAACGCCATGCAGGCGGTAGAAGCGCCGGAACTGACCGAACAGGTCAAGCAAAAAGCAGAGGAAGTAAATCGGGAGATTGTCGGCTGGCTGCAGGTGCCGGGAACCGATATCAACCAGCCGGTGGTGCAAACCACTAACAATTCCAAATACATGCGCTTGAATTACGAGGGAAAATACAGCTTTCAGGGATGTTATTGGGTAGACTATGAGTGCAAGGTTGGAACCCGGGAAACCCAAAGCCGCAACACCATTATTTACGGGCATAATACAGCCGTCAGCCAGGATGACCCCAACGGTCTGGATTTTGCCCAACTGCTGCGGTTTACCGATGAAGAATTTGCGGCGTCTCACCCTTATATCTTTTTCTCCACCGGAGAAGAAGATATGGTTTGGGAAATTTTTGCGGTGATGTATACCGATACCAAATTCCGATATATCGAGATGATCGACAACCAAATCGATACGCTTGTCAGTGAGGGCAAAGCGCGCTCGGAATTCCTTTACGATGTAGAGGTAGATCCTATCAATGACAAGATTTTGACGCTTTCCACCTGCACGGCAAAATACGGCTATGTCGGCGGCGAAGCAAGGGGCCGATTTGTGGTAATGGCCCGGTTGGTAGATGCGGATCAGGAATTGAAGCCTACAGTCGGCCTGGAGAAAAACGCCAGCATAAAAGCACCGCAGCTTTAGTTGTAAACCGGCTTTTTACTACATACAATCATGCAGGGAGAAATCCCTGCTTTTGTTTTTCACGGTTTTTGACACAACATTTTTTACTGGAAAGAGAAAGGGTACAAAAAGATGGAACTTGCACTGTTAAAGTGGATTCAGTCCTTTTCCTCCCCTTTTTTGGATGGTCTGTTCCAGCTGATTACCATGCTGGGAGAACAATGGGCAGTTGTACTGGCCTTAGCGCTGTCTTATTGGGTAATTGACAAAAACATGGGTGAAGAGTTTGCCTTTACCCTGCTGATCAGCGGGCTTTGCAACAATATTTTAAAAGGTGTGTTCCGTTTTGAACGGCCGATCGGACAAGAAGGCATTCGCACTCTGCGGGCGCATACGGCCACTGGATACTCTTTTCCCAGCGGACACAGCCAAAACGCAGCAACGCTTTATTTTTTTCCGGCTCGCCGCCGCGGCGGATGGCGCTGGGCTGCCGCTGGCGCGGTCAGTTTGCTGGTAGGACTGTCCCGGTTGTACCTGGGGGTGCATTACCCCAAGGATGTAGCCGTGGGGCTGGCGCTGGGAATTGCAGCGGTTTTTGTCTGCCCATTTTTGTGGAACCGGTTTCACCATGAAAAAATGCTCGCAATCATGACAGCGGCCTGCTTTTTGCCGACGCTATTGCTGGGGCAGCGGGATTTATACAAAGCATTCGGCCTGCTGGCCGGCTTTTGGGCCGGCATGATGTTTGAACGGCGGTTTGTCGGCTTTTCCAACCAGGTATCAAAAGGAAAAAAGGTACTGCGGCTTTTGCTGGGTCTTCCCCTTTTGGGCGGGGTGCAATTTTTGCTGAAGCTGCTGTTCCCGCCGCTTCTCTGGCTGGATGCGGCACGATATGCGCTACTTGTTTTTGTGGCGCTGGGATTGTACCCGATGATTTTCCACAGGGCAGGATTCTGAATGTGGAAAAGTTTGGGCGGTATTCACTTCCAATGATTGCTATTTTCCCGCCGGATGGGTATAATAAGCGGTAGAAGATCGAAAAGGGGATTGAACCATGAATGGTTGGAATGCAACGGAGTTTTTCCGATGGGTAAAAGGGAAAAAAATTGCGTTTATCGGTGTGGGGGTAACCAATACCGATTGTATCCGCCTGTTTGCCAAAAAAGGTGCGGAGGTGTCGGTACTGGACCGCAAAAGCCGGGAACAGCTGGGGGCTCTAGCCGATGAATTTGAACAAAGCGGCATCCGGCTGGTGCTGGGAGACGGCTATCTGGACGGTCTGATCGGCTATGACGCGGTGTTTCGCGCGCCGGGGATGTATTTTCATCATCCCGCGCTGGAAAAAGCCCGGCAGGAGGGAGCGGTCATCACCTCCGAAATGGAGCTTTTTTTCCGCCTGTGTCCCTGTAAGACGTATGCAGTTACCGGGTCCGACGGCAAAACCACGACCACAACGCTCATTGCGGAAATGCTCAAAGCATCGGGAAAAAAGGTCTACAAGGGCGGCAACATCGGCCGCGCTTTGCTGCCGGTGGTCGAAGAGGTTTCCTCTGACGATGCCGCTGTGGTGGAGCTTTCCAGCTTTCAGCTGATCTCCATGCGCCAAAGCCCGGATGTGGCGGTCATCACCAACGTAGCGCCCAATCATCTGGATGTACACCGGGATATGCAGGAATATATCGACAGCAAGAAAAATCTGATCCTGCATCAGGACGGGTTTTCCCGCACGGTGCTGAATCGGGATAATGCCATTACCCGAGACATGACAGGGCTTGTCCGAGGGGAGCTGCTGACGTTTTCCCGGCAGGAGGCCCCTCGTTTTGGCGCTTATCTGCGGCAGGACGGCATGCTGTGCATGCGCTGTCACGGTGCAGAAACCGAGATTTTGCCCATGGAGCAGATTCAGCTGCCCGGGCTGCATAACGTGGAAAACTTTCTGGCCGCATACAGCGCTGTATGGGGCGATGTGCCGGTGGAAATCATGGCCCGGACCGCCCGGGAATTCGGCGGTGTGGAACACCGGATGGAGCTGGTTCGGGAGCTGGGCGGCGTAAAATGGTACAACGATTCCATCGGCACCAGCCCCACCCGCACCATTGCGGGACTCAAAGCCTTTGGACAGAAGATTATTCTGATTGCCGGCGGATATGATAAAAAAATCCCCTATGAGCCGCTGGCGCCGTATTTGTGCGAAAAGGTATCGCACCTGATTCTGATGGGCGCCACCGGCCCCAAGATCCAGCAGGCGCTGGAAGCCTGCCCGGATTACGACGGGCAGCATCCGGCACTGCACTGGGCCGAATCAATGGAGCAGGCGGTACAGACCGCGGACGGTCTGGCAGGCATCGGCGACATTGTAGCCTTGTCCCCCGCCAGCGCCAGTTTTGACCTGTATCCGAATTTTGAAAAGCGGGGCGATCATTTCAAAAGGCTGGTAGCAGCCTTAAAGCCGTAACAAGGGAGGATTCCTCCTACCCATAAAGGCTGCCGGTTTGCCCGGCGAAGAGAAAGGATGAAAACCATGAACTGCAAAGATTTACTGATGCGTTTGTCCAGCGCGGTAGGTGTTTCCGGACGGGAAGGATCCGTAGTGGCGATGGCTGCCGAAGAACTGCGGGCGCTGGGTGAGGTGTCGATTAGCCCGCTGGGCGATTTAATCTGCACCATCCGCCAGCCGGAAAAGGGACAGAAAAATTTTATGCTGGACGCCCATGTGGACGAAATCGGCATGATTGTTACCTGGATTGACGACGAAGGGTTTTTAAAGGTTTCTCCAGTGGGCGGTTTTGACCGCAGCCTGCTTTTGGCCTCGCAGGTATCCGTACATACGGCCCAGGGGGATCTGCCCGGGTTTATCTGTTCCATTCCGCCCCACCTGCAGAACGGTGAGGCGAAAAATCCCAAATTCGAAGATATTTATATCGATATCGGTTACAGCAAGGAAGAAGCCGAGAAACGGGTACAGCCTGGAGATATCGCTACTTTCATCACTCCCACCCGGGAAATGCACGGCGGGTTTATCACCGGCAAGGCCATTGACAACCGCTCCAGCTGCGTGGCGGTGATGCGGGCGGCGGAGCTTCTCGGAAGCGAGGACAAGCCCTACGGATTGTCGGTCACCCTGACGACCCGTGAGGAAGTGGGCGGCATGGGCGCGCAGGCGGCAGCCTATACGGTAAATCCCACTCATGCGATAACGGTGGACGTGGGCTTTGGCTGGACGCCTGACTGCAAGAAAGAACAGTGCCGTGCTTTTGGAGGCGGTCCCATTATCGGATTTGGTTCCCTGTTGGACGGGGAAATGTCCCGCACGCTGATTGAAGCTGCCAAGGAAGAAGATATTCCTTATCAAACGGAAGCGATGGGAGGCGGCACCGGCACCAACGCCGACAGTATTCTCATTACCCGGGGCGGCGTGAAAACCGGCGTACTCTCCATTCCGCAAGGTTATATGCACACGCCGGTAGAAAAAATTCTGCCGGAGGATATTGAAAATACCGCCCGGCTGCTGGCCGCCTATGTGAAAAAGGAGGGGAACCGCAAATGATCCGTCTGATTGAAAATCTCTGCGCCATCAACGGCGTTTCCGGCGACGAGCAGGATGTGGCCGCCGCCATCATCGAGCAGATCAAGGACTACTGTGAATATGAAGTAACGCCTCTGGGCGATGTCATCGCCTTTAAAAAAGGAGCAAAGCATCCCCGCAACCGGGTGATGTTCGATGCGCATATGGACGAAGTTGGCTTTATTATCACCTATATTACCGAGGAGGGGTTTCTGCGCTTTGCCACAGTTGGCGGCATTGATAACCGGGTCATCCAGGGCAAACCGGTGGTGGTAGGCAAAAACAAGGTCTATGGCATCATCAGCTCCAAACCCATTCATCTGATCGACCGGGACCACCGGGATGACCCCATCAAAGCGGCGGATCTTTCGATCGACATCGGCTGCCGGAACCGGGAAGAAGCGGAAGGTCTGGTCAGCGTGGGAGATCGGGTATCCTTTGACTCTCCGTTTGTACGCTTTGGCGACGGATTTTTAAAATCCAAAGCGCTGGACGACCGAGCCGGCTGCGCAGTGCTGATTAAAATGATTCAGTCCGATTTGGAATACGATACCTATTTTTCCTTTACCACCCGGGAGGAAGTTGGCGGTATGGGCGCTCAGACAGCAACCTACACCGTCAAACCGGACATTGCGGTGGCCATTGAGACCACCACTGCCGCGGATATCGGCGGCGTAGCGCCGGAAAAACGGGTCTGTTTTTTGGGCAAGGGCCCGGTGATCTCCTTTATGGACAAAGGGACCATTTACGACAAACGGCTGTATCAGCTGGCGTTGGACACCGCCAAAGAGTATAAAATCAAGGCGCAGCCAAAGCTGGGCGTATTCGGCGGCAACAATGCAGGTTCCATGCATCAGGCAGTGGGCGGCGTTCGGCCGGTGGGGATTTCCATGCCCTGCCGCTATCTGCACACCCAGTCCTGCGTGCTGCAGGAGGAGGATATTACCGCCACCTATGATCTGCTGATGAAGCTGTCGCAGGTGTACGCAATCTGTGATTAGGGCAGTACTTCCCGGCGACAGCCTCTTTGCCCCGTCGGCAGCCGGGCCGGACCCTTATGGGGCAATCCACACGGCGAGGTGGGAGCTTTACAGTCGGGGAGCGGGACCGCCCCGCTTTTGGCGCACGCCAAAGGCCGATGGGGTTTTGTCCCTGTCCGGCGATACGTTGGTACTATCCGGCCGTTTCTCCGATTCGGAGGAGCTGGCGGCATTTTGCGCCATCTGTGGTGCCAAAACACTGCGCGGACCTGCTTCGGCGCTGGCAGAAACGGCAGCCCGGCTGAACTGGCCCATTCAGTCCCGGCAGATTCTAAGCGCTGTTGGCGTGCTGCGCCCAACCCCTATCCCGCCGGGAATTTGCGAACCTTCTCCCCGGGAGGTCTATCCGCTGCTGCAGGGGGTATTTGATCTGCCGGAAGCGGATTTTGCTCCCTGGTACTGCGAGGTTTCCCACAAGCTGCGCCATCAGCAGGGGACCTTGCTGGGCGTACGGGAGGAAGGGCAGATCATTGCTACGGCAGGGATCTATCATCAAAACAAACAAGCGGCTCTGATTGGGTCGGTAGCGACTCATCCGGCTTTTCGCAAGCGCGGATATGCGGCGGCGCTGGTGTTTCTGCTGGCGGCCCGCGCGCAGGAAAGCGGTAGAATACCATTTGTCATCTGCCAAAACGCGCAAGCCGTTCGGGTATACGAGCGGGTGGGATTTACTCCGTGGGGCGAAGAATGGCTTTGCCTGCGGGATGGGTTGGCAGAATAAAAATCTGCTGGCGTATAAAAACAAGCAGGCACCCTGATATCACAAGAGCGCCGCGGCCAGTGGCGCGGACAAGACAAGGAGAATCCATTCCAATGGAACAGAATTTTTTTGACATTGACCCAAGACTGGAAAAATTGGGGGAACAGGCACAGCTCGATTGCGCCCAGGCATTTGCTCGGACGGAGGAAATCGGCGAATATAACAGCAGGAAAGTGTTGGCGGCCTTTCTTCACAACGGTGTAAGCGAGTCCCATTTTGCCGGGAGTACCGGCTATGGCTACGATGACCGCGGCCGGGAAACCCTAGAGGCGGTGATGGCAGAAATCACCGGCAGTGAGGACGCGCTGATGCGGCACAATTTTGTGTCCGGAACCCACACGCTGACAACGGCGCTGTTCGGCGTTCTGCGCCCCGGCGATGTGATGCTCTCCATCACCGGGCTGCCTTATGACACCATTCAGCCGGTGATTGGCATTACCGGCGAAAACTGCGGTTCGCTAAAAGAGTTCGACATCGAATACCGCCAGGTAGATCTGCTGCCAGACGGCACGCCGGATCTCGAAGCCATTGCCGAAGCGGTAAAGGATCCCCGTGTCAAAGTGGCGTATGTACAGCGCTCCCGCGGCTATTCCCTGCGGCCCTCCATCAACATGGACATGATGGGAAAGCTAATTCAGACGGTGCGGAAAAACAATCCCAAGGCGATTTTCATGGTGGATAACTGCTATGGAATTTTTACCGAAAAGACGGAACCGACCCAGCTGGGCGCTGATTTAATTGTAGGCTCTCTGATCAAAAACGCCGGCGGCGGGATTGCCCGCACCGGTGGATACATCGCTGGCCGGCGGGATTTGATTGAACAGTGCGCTTACCGTCTAACCACGCCGGGGCAGGGCAAGGAGATCGGATGTACGTTGGGCGAACTGCGGAATATGTTTTTAGGGCTGTTTTTAGCGCCGAATGTGGTTTGCAGCGCTGTAAAAACGGCGATTTTCGCTGCTGCGCTGTTCGAGTGTTTGGGGTACCGTGTCAATCCTTCCTGCCGTGAGCCGCGTACCGATATCATCCAGTCGATAGAGCTTGGCAATGAAAAGGGAATGGTAGCCTTTTGCAAGGGCGTACAGCGCGGCGCACCGGTCGATTCCTTTGTGGTGCCGGAGCCCTGGGATATGCCTGGTTATGAAAGCAAAGTCATCATGGCGGCGGGGGCATTTCATCTGGGCGCTTCCATTGAACTGTCTGCTGACGGTCCAATCCGGGAGCCCTATGCCGTTTGGCTGCAAGGCGGGTTAACCTACTTTACCGGTAAAACGGGTATTCTGCTTGCGGCTCAGACCATGCTGGAGGACGGCGTTTTAAGCTTGGAGAATTGACAAAAAGGCTGCGTCATGATATTCTTTTTGTGCGGACAAAAGTGGCGGAAAAAAATTGTGTGTCCTTACCGATATATGCGGAATCGGCAGAGACGCAGAAATCAGGCGCTGTCATCTCAGCGCAAAATTTTGATATAACAAACAGCGGCAGGGTGATCCTGCCGCTGATAAATGCGGGAGTGGCGGAATGGCAGACGCGCTGGTCTTAGGAGCCAGTACTTTGGTGTGTGGGTTCAAGTCCCATCTCCCGCACCAGATAATGATAATCCGAACCCGGTTCCAATCGGGAACGGCTTCGGATTTTTAGTATACCTTTAGTGCTAAAGCAAAAGCGGCGGTATCACTCACGATACCGCCGCTTTTGTCATACGCTCCTTTTCTTCTCTGTTTCCTTTGCTCTCTGCACTTTCCATTCTTCAAATTCTTTCTGCCCCCCTGGGCTTTCAAAGAATTTTTGGATTTCAGGAAGTAAGCACCGGGCAAAGGCTTCTATTTCATGTTGGGAATATTTGTGTCCGGTTGCTTTTTTGCCATATATCGCCTTTCTCTATTCAGTTGTCAAGGTACATTGCCGCACAGGGGCGGCGTGAAATTCTGCTTATACTCAATCACCGTTCCTTTGTGTATCGCTGCTGCCGCTTTAGTTCCGCCAACACGTCCGGCGGGATACGGTCAACCAGCCTTTGAATGTTCTGTAATTCGCTTTCCAGCTTCGCCCGTTCCATGCGGTCTTTCATTTTGCCGCTTTCGCTGGCTTTTGCCCTTGCTTCCAATCCCAAAGGTCTTTTATCGTGACCTTGTGTACTTTTTCAGTTGGCCGGAGAAGTTCTCCATTTGTGGGAACCACTTTTTCAGCATGGCAAGGGCTTCCTCTTTCTTCTTCCCAGCGTTGATCGGATTGATACCGTCCAGCGTGGCTTCAATGGCCTTAGCCTATTTGGAGAGGTTGACCGCCTGCTTGAATAGCCGGGTGGGGATATTTCAGCAAGGGAAAATATCTCCGAAGGTAGCGAGGGAATTATTAAGTGTTTCTTTTATCCCGGCCAGCAAAAAAGAGGATATCCTCCATCGAGAATATCCTCCTTCTTTACAGCGCTCACAACAACCTTAACTGCCAAAAATCTTTCATCCTGACAAAATGAGACTGTGTTGTCTTTTTTTTGCGTGCATAAAATCTCATGCCGTTAAAGCAAATCGTAACCATAAAAAGTTGACGGCGTATTCCGTTTACACTTCCGGGCTGTCCGTCCTATGCACTGAGATTGCGCGGCAGGGCTGTCTAAGGGCGCACATGGCCGTTTTTGCCATGCTTTTGCACAGCAGAATCGCTCCAGTAAACACAATCTTTGCTAGACTGTATTTCGCCGGGATTTTCGAAGTTCGACTTTATCGGTTCAGCTCCCGCAGCGCGTCAATCAATTCCGTTTTCTGCGCGGATTTTTCATCTTTTTTCTTGACGACCCGTGCCGGAACACCCGCTACCACCATACCGGACGCCACATCTTCAATGACTACTGATCCGGCGGCTACAACGGAGCCCTCGCCAATCCGCACTCCCTCGATAACCACCGCGTTGGCGCCGATGAGCACATTGTCCTCTACGACTACCGGCGTTGCAGAAGGCGGCTCCACCACGCCTGCCAGCACAGCGCCGGCACCGATGTGGCATCGTTTCCCCACCATTGCCCGGCCGCCCAGCACCGCGCCCATATCAATCATGGTACCTTCTCCGATTACCGCGCCGATATTGATAACCGCTCCCATCATAATTACTGCATTGTCGCCGATTTGTACCTGCTCGCGGATAATAGCTCCCGGTTCAATCCGGGCATGGATATCCTTTTTGTCCAACAGGGGAATTGCCGAGTTTCTGGCATCGTTCTCCACCTGCTGGGATAGAATTTTTTCCCGGTTTTCTTCCAGCACCGGCCGGATATCCTCCCAGTCTCCGAAAACGACTGAAAAGCCGTTGCCGCCGGAAAACTGCTGTGCGGCGGGAAATGCTACCGGCTGCGACGTTTGCAGCCAGACCCGCACCGGCGTCTTTTTGGGGGAGGTGCGGATATATTCAATGATCTGATAAGCGTCCATGCTTAATCCATCCTTTCTGTATCTGCCGTGGAAAACAGGATTTCATCCAATGTATAAAATCCTGGATCTTTACCCGCCAGCAACTCTGCCGCTTTTACCGCACCTGCTGCGAAAATCCGGCGGCTTGCCGCGCTGTGAGAAAAAGAGAGGGTCTCATCTTCACCGAAGAAATACAGCGTATGCTCGCCGGCCACTGTGCCGCCACGCAGGGCAAACATGCCCATTTCATCGCGGTCTCTGGCCCCACAGAAGCCCTCTCTGCCGCTGATCCGGCGAAGTCGCCGGTGGGGGTCCAAGGCGTCAGCCAGCATTTTGGCGGTACCGCTTGGGGCGTCTGCTTTCTGATTGTGGTGCTTTTCTACCAGTTCCACATCAAAATCTGCCAGCAGCATCGGCCCAAAATTTTCCAATATCCGCCGCAGAAGGGCAACGCCCAGGCTGTAATTGGCCGAATACAAAACCGCCGCTGATTTGCCCAGCTGCCGCAGGACATCCATCTGCTCTTCACTGTATCCGGTGGTTCCGCTGATCAGCGGCGTACCAGTACGGCGGATATAATTGGCCAATGGATCCAGCATGGCTGGATGGGAAAAATCAACCGCCGCATCCGCTTTTTTAAGCTGCCGCAGCAGCTTTGCATCCTGACCGTCCAGCGCAGCCAGGATCTCCCATCCCTTCTGCTGGGCCAGCTCCTCGACCATTCGGCCCATTTTTCCATATCCTGTAATCAAAATTTTCATCGCTGCCCCTCCCTTTACGCCCTTTGGGCTGTTTTATTTTACGTCCAGTCCGGCCTGTCTCATGATACCAGCCAATTTTTCCCGGTGCTCTGAGCTCATGGGACATAGCGGGAGCCGGTAGCCGCCCACATCCATCCCCATGAGGTTCATCGCTTCTTTGACCGGGATAGGGTTAACCTCCGTGAACAGCCCGTTAATGAGATCCAGATATTTTAGCTGCGCCTTTAACGCCTGTTCGCGCCGGCCCTCCAAATAATCCGTGACCATCTGATGACAGGCAGCGGGCATGATATTGGCCCAAACTGAAATCACCCCACTGGCACCCAGGGACAAAAGCGGCAGGGTAATGTCGTCATTGCCGCAGAACATCTGAAAATCATCGGACAGATACCGGGCTATCTTTACCGCGTAAGAAATATCGCCGCTGGCTTCTTTGATGCCGCATATATTGGGATGCCGGGCCAGACGAGCCACCGTCTCCACCGGAATGGAACAACCGGTGCGCCCCGGAACATTATACAAAATCACCGGTACACCTACCGCGTCGGCCACGTCGGCAAAGTGACGGTACATGCCTTCGGCATTGGCCTTGATGTAGTAGGGAGTAATGCACAAAAGGGCATCGGCTCCCATGGCCGCATATTTTTTGCTTTTCTCCAGCTGGGTTTCCGTGGAGTTGGACCCGCTGCCCGCGATGACGGGGACGCGGCCTGCTACCCGGCCGATGGTAAAGCGGCATACCGCGTCGTCCTCTTCATGGCTCATGGTAGAGGATTCTCCCGTTGTGCCCAGCACCAGAATGCCGTCAGTTCCCTGGGCGATATGCCAATCCAGAATTTCACCCAGTCGTTCAAAATTTACCGTTCCATCTTCGTAAAAAGGCGTTATCAGCGCCACAATGGATCCTTGCAGTTTCATATCTCATATTCTCCTTTTCCAATCCTTTTTGCCGGCCCGCTCATCCACACACTGCCATCTCTGTCGATTTGTATGATGAGGCGCCCTTTTGGCAGCCGTATTTCCACTTCATTTTCGCAGTATCCCCTGCGGTACGCATCCAGCGCCGCTGCACAAGCCCCGGTGCCGCAGGCCAGCGTCATCCCAACGCCCCGCTCCCAGGTGCGCATCTGGATGGTGTGCCGATTCAGCACCCGCACCATGTTGACGTTGGTTTTTTCCCGATACAGCGGACTTTCACAGATCAAACCCGCGATCCGCTGGGTTTGGGAGTCCTCCGGATCTTTTACGAACCAGACTGTATGTACAGTGGACATAAAAAAGCTGTCCACCAAAATTTTTTTCCCTTCTACCGGCACCGGAAAATCCAATGCCGGACCGGAATGTTCCACGCCTATCGACTCCGGCGAAAAGTCTGCTTTTCCCATGGCTACCTGTGCCAGAAAAGGATCCCGGCTGGCCACCGTCACCATCTTGGGTCCTGCCAAAGTTTCTACTGCAAGGCATTCTCCGTCTACCAGGCCCTCGTCCAGACAAAATTTTGCAAAGCAGCGGATACCGTTGCCGCACATAGGGGCGCGGGACCCGTCGCAGTTATAGAAAATCATGGTCAGCGGACAGGTCCGCACCAGAATAAATCCGTCGGCACCAAGGCCAGTATGCCGGTCACACACCGCAGGAATCAGCGTTTTCAAATCATACCCCGCGGCATCTTCCTCCCGCAGGATGATAAAGTCATTGCCGCAGCCATGATATTTGCTCACCGGCAGCATCTAAAATTCCTCCTTCACACGAAAAATCGGGAATCAGGCGGTGCAGTTTTATCCGGGCAGATACGCCAAAATTGCCGGCGCTACTGCCCGCCGCCATCACCCCCTGCGCAAAGAGGAAGTCGATTCTGTTCATAAAGTCTCTCCCCATTCAAAATTTCGCCAGTCTTTTTGTCATTGTATGCGCCGATAAGGCAAAATCATCCTGTCTTTCGGCAAAACAAAAAGGCCGGTCAGGGGAGCGCCCCTTACCGACCTGATACAGCAGGCTGATTTTCCCCCGGAAAAGAGAAAAACGGCCTTTTTTGTATAAGACGTCAAGATAGCACTCCTGCATTGGATTGCAGACAGTCTTACGGATGTTTTCCGCAAGCCCACCGGCCCGACATGCCTGCCTTAGACCAGTTCGGCAAAATTGCTTTTCCGTCTCCTCATCGCCTGCCGGCTCCGAAACGGATTGTCGTTTTTGCGCCTCTATCAATTTAAGGTGCATAATAACACGGTTTTTCCAAAAAGGCAACCTTTTTCTGCAAAAAAGAGGTTTTATACAAAGAATCCCATGATTTTCTTTTTGATTTCATTTAAGTTGCAGAAAATATGCCCAATAACTTCTAAACTCCGGTTGCACCCAGTAAAAAATCGCTGCCCTGCACAGCAAAAAATATTTGCATCCCCCGTCTTGCCGGCGTATAATAACCCTAAAAACCGGGGAGGGATCTTTTTCATGCTGGAACAACTCACCATCCACCGACGGGCTCTGCACCGGATTCCGGAGCTGGACGACCAGCTGCCGGAAACTCAGGCCTATCTGCTGGATCGGCTGTCGCCGCTGCGCTGCCGGATCATTACGCCGGGCCGCTGTGCCGTGTTGGCCTATTTTGACGCGGGCAAACCGGATACCGCCGCTTTTCGCAGTGATATGGATGCGTTGCCCATAGAAGAGAAAAGCGGCGTCTCTTTCTGTTCGGCGCATCCCGGGCGGATGCACGCCTGCGGTCACGACGGGCATATGGCCATGCTTTTATGTCTGGCCCAATGGATCAGCGGACATTTGGATCAGCTGGCCCGCAACGTGCTGCTGGTCTTTCAGCCGGCGGAGGAGACCACAGGCGGCGCCCAAAGCATCTGTCAAACCGGTATTTTTCGCCAGTTAAACGTTCGCCATATCTTCGGGATCCATCTTTGGCCGGATCTGCCTGCCGGAACTGTCAGCACCCGCAGCGGGCCGATGATGGCCCGTTCCAGCGAGATGACGGTAGAAATCAACGGCAAAAGTGCCCACATCGCCAGATGGCGGGAGGGGGCCGATGCGCTGGCAGCAGGGGTGGAATTTGTTCGCCGGTCCTATAGCATGGCCGATTCGGAACTGCCGCCGGACCAGTTCCGGGTATTTAAATTCGGCCACATGCAAAGTGGAACGGTGCGCAACGCGGTCAGCGCCTATACCGTACTGGAGGGAACCCTTCGCACCTTCCAGGACGAGGTGTTTGATCACATAACCCGCCGGGCCGCTGAAATCGGCCAAGATGTGCAAAAAGAGACAGGCTGCCAAATCTCGGTACGCTTCAGTCAAGGGTATCCGCCGGTTTACAACGATCCTGCACTGTACGAACAGGCAGCCGCCCTACTGGCCCCGGACCGATTGGTGCCGCTCAAAGAGCCTGCCCTTATTGCCGAAGATTTTTCTTTTTACCAGCAGGAGCTTCCCGGCCTGTTCTTTTTCCTCGGCACCGGTTCCGATCAACCGCTTCATTCCGACCGGTTTTGCTTTGACGAAAGCGTGCTGGAACAGGGCGTAGCTTTATATCAAACACTTTTACAGCTTTGATTTTCCACCAATTTTTTACCTGCCGTGGAAAACGGCGGGCTTTTTCAAAAGGAGGGGATCTTCATGGTGGAAACCATGAACGCCGCTTTGCTGGGCTGCCAGCCCAGTGGCATCCGCCGGTTTACCGCTCTGGCAAAAGCAGAACCGGGCTGCCTGTTTCTTACCATCGGCGAGCCAGATTTTTCCACGCCGGAGCCAATTAAAGAGGCCACCAAAACCGCATTGGATCAAAATTTGACCCATTATCCGCCCGGAGCGGGGGAGCTGTATCTGCGGGAGAGAATCTCCCGGTTTGAGCAGGAGCAAAACGGCGTGTCCTATTCTCCGGAAGAAATTCTTGTTGTCGATGGAGCCACTGAAGGGCTCTATCTTGCGCTGCGCGGAATTTTAAATCCCGGTGATGAGGTCATCGTTCCCACTCCCGCTTTTGGTTTGTACGAGCCGCTGGTTGCCTTATCCAGCGGCGTATATGTCCCTATGGATACCTGCGCAGATCATTTCCAGATCACCCCGCAAAATCTGGCGCAGCATATCACCGCAAAAAGCAAAGCAATCCTCCTCAATTCGCCCAACAATCCTACCGGCGCGGTCTATACCCCCGAGTCGCTGGACGCGGTCTATCAGGTGGCGAAGGAAAAAAATCTCTTTGTCCTTTGTGACGACGTGTACGCACAGCTGGTCTATGGGCCTTATCAAAGTTTTTCCCGGTATCAGGACATCCGGGAAAAAATCATCCTCATCCAGAGTTTTTCCAAGCCATACGCCATGACTGGCTGGCGCATGGGATATTTATGCGCAGACCGCCCGGTGATCGAGCAGTTGGCAAAACTGCATTCTTATACCGTGGTTTCTGCGGTCTCTTTTTTGCAAAAAGGCTGTGCGGCCGCGCTGGACTATGATCCGTCCCCGATGGTTGAGACCTACCGCCGCCGCAGGGACTATATGTATGGCCGTCTGGTTGAGATGGGGATGGAAGTGCAGAAGCCACAGGGCGCTTTTTATCTATTCCCATCCATTCAAAAATACGGCATGGATTCCGAAACGTTCTGTCTGCGGATGATTCAAGAGGCCAAACTGGCGGCAGTACCCGGCTCCTGTTTTGGGGCGGACGGATATATCCGCCTGTCTTACTGCTATGCGGACGATGAGCTGCGACAGTGCCTGGACCGGCTGGAAAGGTTTTTGACAACTTTTTGATATTTCAAAAAAGCGGGTGCGACAGCATCCGCTTTTTTCGGTCCACCTTTTCTTGATTTCTTTTTTTAGATATGATATATTTCTCATAAAAGAGATAAATATATCACTATTGGAGGAATCTCTGTGCTCTCGTTTCAATGTCAGTTTATCGTCAATAAGTTTTTGGGAAGCGGCCTGTTTTTGCTCTTTGGCTTTCTGGATTTATGGGGAGACCCCCGTCCCGGCTGGCTTGACTGGATAGGTATCGCGGCAGTCTGTACAGCAATTCTCCTGTTTTTATGGATGATTGTATTGGAAAAGAAACGGGGAGTAGAGAAAAAAGATGAAATGGCGGTACACAGCCAGCGCCACGCCAAATCGGATCTATATGACTGGGCCTGCATTGCCCTGCTTCTCCTGATCGTTTTTTCTCAAAAGGGAATCATCCACCCCCAGATCGGCTGGGGATACTTGTGCTTTGGCTTGCTTCAGGGATTGGAAGCGCTTTTGTTTTATTATTACGAAAAAAAGGAGGATCCTCTTGACTAAACTGCGAACCTTTCTCCCCGTTTACCGCAGTGAGCGAGGAATGACCCAGGAAGAACTGGCAAACCGGGTGGGTGTGCGGCGGGAGACCATCAGCCGTTTGGAAAAAGGGCAGTACAATCCTTCGCTGAAACTCGCCATGGATATTGCCGCTGTGTTTTCCCTGCCGGTGGAATCGCTGTTTTTCTTTTACGACGACGGGCAGCCCTTGGAAAAATCAAAACCACTAGTAAACTAGTGGTTTGCTCAAACCCCGGAGGGGTCAGTACTTGTTGACCCCTGAAAGGGGTACTGAGAGTTTGCCATCGCA
>JABLTO010007823.1_pt1 | contig 46566 bp, 26 predicted proteins | sample 7160091 | NCBI WGS metagenome assembly JABLTO01 (sample SAMN14651225, study PRJNA627086) | human gut metagenome | isolation source: feces | host: Homo sapiens
CGAACTCGATTTTAAGAGGTGGATTTCCGCCCAAACGGTGTTAAAATACTCGGCAATCCGTTAGGATTACCTCCGTTTTTGCCTTGTTTGAACGAAAATCCCCACTCTTAAAATTCCTTGACCGAAATCGGATGGAATTTTGAGAAGATTTTGGTGCGGAGGATGCAGGAGGGCTGACGCCCAGCAAAGACGACAAGCTAAAATATTCCAAAATTACGCCGATTTAGGCGGGTTCGGATTACTAACATCAGGTTATCCAAAGGGGTATCGCTCGGATTTTAATGACGTGAGACGAACTTTCCCTCTTGATAGCCCGGCGCACCCCAAGACGTATCGTTTTGGGGTGCGCATTTTTGTTGCATACGGCAGATATTGCTCCGTTTTTGCCCATCAAACTGCGCATCCTTTCCGACTTTTTTGCCGCTTTTTGTCAATCCATACGAAATATTGCCGATTTCCCTTGTTTTTTTCCTTTTCCTCTTTACAAATGCCATTTTTTATTATAAACTATATAAGTTAATATTTTTTGTAACAATGAAAAACAACATCGTTTTTTAGAATGAAAAGTCAAGATGAAATGGAGGTTCTCTTTTATGTATCATAAAGTATCAACCGATCTTTCCTCTGTGGAGCGCGAGAAAGCCATCACCGCATTCTGGAAGGAAAATGATATCTTTCAAAAGAGTATGAAAAACCGGGAAGGACAGGAAAATTTCACCTTTTTTGACGGTCCCCCTACCGCGAACGGAAAGCCGCATATCGGTCACGTTCTGACCCGTGCGGTCAAGGATCTGATTCCGCGTTACCGCACCATGAAGGGCTATCACGTTCTTCGCAAGGCCGGCTGGGACACCCACGGACTTCCGGTTGAGTTAGAGGTTGAAAAGCAGCTTGGCATCAGCGGCAAGCCGCAGATCGAAAAGTACGGGATTGAGGACTTTATCAAAAAGTGTAAGGACAGCGTTTTCACCTATCAGAGCGAATGGGAGGAAATGAGTGACCGCGTCGGCTTTTGGGCAGACATGAACGATCCCTATGTCACCTACCACAACGATTATATTGAATCCGTCTGGTGGGCGCTGCGCCAGATCTGGGACAAGGGTCTCCTGTATAAGGGTCACAAGATTATGCCCTACTGTCCTCGCTGCGGCACCTCGCTTTCCAGCCACGAGGTCGCACAGGGCTATAAGGACGTAAAAGAGAATTCTCTGATTGTCAAATTTAAGATTCCGAATCAGGAAAACGCATATATCCTGGCATGGACGACGACGCCCTGGACGCTGCCCTCTAACGTTGCGCTCTGCGTCAACCCCGGCGAGACCTATGTGAAGGTACAAATCGAGGACGGCAGCACCTATATCCTGGCAAAAGCGCTTGTAAAGAGCGTCTTTGGCGACACTGAGGTGCAGGAGATCGAAACCTATCGCGGCACCGACCTCTGCGGCATGGAGTATGAACCGCTCTACACCTTTATCAAGCCGGACGGCAAGGCCTACTATATCATCGCCGACAACTATGTTACCATGGATGACGGTACCGGTATCGTCCACATCGCACCGGCCTTTGGTGAGGACGACTCCAGAGTCTGCAAAGAAAACGGTCTGCCCTTTATCTGCCACGTCAACACCCAGGGTAAATTTGTTCCCGAAACCGGGGAATGGAGCGGCCTTTTTGTCAAGGACACCGATAAGCTGGTGATCCGCGACTTAAAAGAGCGCAATCAGTGCTTTGCCGTGATCCCCTTTGAGCATAGCTATCCGTTCTGCTGGCGCTGCGACACGCCGCTGCTGTACTACGCATGCGACACCTGGTTTATCAAGATGACCGCCGTACGCGATCAGCTTTTAAAGAATAACGAAACCGTAAACTGGCTGCCCGATAATATCAAGCACGGCCGTTTCGGCAACTTTTTGGAAAATATCATCGACTGGGGTCTGTCCCGCTCCCGTTATTGGGGAACGCCGCTTCCGATCTGGGAATGCAGCTGCGGACACCGCCACGTGATCGGCTCGATTCAGGAACTGAAAGAGATGGGCATCAACTGCCCGGAGGATATCGAGCTTCACAAGCCCTATGTCGATCAGGTCAAGCTGCGCTGCCCGGAATGCGGCGGCGAAATGACCCGTGTTTCGGAGGTGATCGACTGCTGGTTTGACTCCGGCTCGATGCCGTTTGCACAGTGGCACTATCCGTTTGAAAATAAAGAAAAGTTTGAAGAAAACTTCCCGGCAAACTTTATCAGTGAGGCCGTTGATCAGACGCGCGGATGGTTCTATACCTTAATGGCGATTTCCACCCTGCTCTTTGACAAGGCGCCCTATAAAAACGTCATTGTCTTAGGCCATGTCCAGGACGACAAGGGCGTCAAGATGAGCAAGCACAAGGGCAACGTGATTTTGCCGATGGACATTTTAAACGCACAGGGCAGTGACGCCGTGCGCTGGTATTTCTACTCCAACTCAGCGCCCTGGCTGCCGAACCGCTTCTCTGCTAAAAACGTGTCTGAATCCCAGCGCAAGTTCCTCGGCACACTCTGGAACACCTACGCATTCTATGTTTTATATGCAGAAATCGATCAGTTTGACCCGACCAAGTACCGTCTTGAAGATTGCAAGCTGACCGTCATGGATCGCTGGATTTTGTCAAAGCTCAACCACGTGATTGACGATGTGGACAAAAACCTCGGCAGCTATCACATCACCGAGGCGACCCGTGCGATTACCGAATTTACCGATGAGCTGAGCAACTGGTACGTGCGCCGCTGCCGCGGCCGTTACTGGGGCAGCGCGCTGAGTGAGGATAAGATCGCCGCTTACATGACGCTTTATACCACGCTGGTGACCTTCTCCAAGGTTTGCGCACCCTTTATCCCCTTCATGACGGAGGAGATTTATCAGAACCTGGTACTCTCGGTTGACGCCTCCGCCCCGGAGAGCGTACACCTTTGCGACTTCCCCAAGGCACAGGCAGACTTTGATAACCCCGAAATCGAACAGGAGATGGACGCAATCCGCAAGATCGTGATGCTGGGGCGCGCCTGCCGGAACGAGGCCAATATCAAAAACCGTCAGCCGCTTTCTAAGCTGTATATCCAGACGGAAAACAAGGTCAATGCCGCCTATAACGATATTATCTTAGAGGAATTAAATATCAAAGAGGTTGCCTTTACCGACCAGGCAAGCGACTTTATCACCTATCACTTTAAGCCGCAGATGCGCACCGTAGGGCCGAAGTACGGCAAGCTGATGCGTCCCATCTTTGACGAGATTGCAAAGATGGACGGCGCGGCCGTGATGGATCAGTTAAACAGCGGCGAGCCGCTGACCCTCACAGTGGACGGCACCGAGGTTTCGATCGGCAAGGAGGACGTCCTGATCGAGACGCTGCAAAAGGACGGCTTTGTTTCGACAAGCGACCAGGGCTTTACGGTTGTTCTTGACACCAACCTGACCGATGCGCTGATTGCCGAGGGCTTTGAGCGTGAGTTTATCAGCAAGGTACAGACCATGCGCAAGGACAGCGGCTTTGAGGTCACCGATCACATTCACGTTTGCTACTCCGGCAGCGACAAGCTGAAAGCAGTCATCGCTGATTTTGAAGAAGAAATCAAGGCGCAGCTGCTGGCTGAAACGATTGTGGAACAGAAAACAGAATCCGCAAAGGAATGGAACATCAACGGCGAGAAAGTTTTCATTTCCATTACCAAAGCCTAATAAACGAGCCGGGCACGCTTTCAGCGTGCCCGGTATATTTTATCCCATTAAAACAAAGTATCAAGTGTTTAAACCTTAGTTTAGTGTTTTTAAACCATTTTTAAATCAGTGTATAACCCTTATAATAATGGTAAATCATTGGTTGTAGGGGGTGTCATGGTGAAAACAAAAGATAAAAATTTTGCTGCAATCGGCAAAAGAATTAAAGAAGTGCGAATGAAAAATGGCATCACGCAAGAAGCACTGGCTGAAAAGGTCGGTCTTGGCAGTGCCCAGCAAATCAGTGACATTGAAAGGGGATTCTGCGGTCTTTCTGTTCCAAAATTGATGGCATTTTGCAGAGTGCTTGCGGTAGACGCCGACTATCTGCTTTTTGGGACAGCAACCAGAGACACCAATAACTCGCTGAATCAGTACCTGTCCAACATGACACCGGAACAATCCCGTTGTGCGGAAGAACTGGTTTCGGCCTATGCAAAATCCTGCCATAACGAATAATACCGCCGGCAAGGCGGTATCCATATCCAAAACAATACGGGCGGTGCGCACATGCGCACCGCCCGTATTTTTAATTCTTTCTTTCACAAAGCATCTTCCAGCCCTGGATCAACAAGGTCGGAATCACGGCAAGCAACACCATCCAGCCAAGCTGTATCGTATTCATCGCCGCAACCGAGAAGAGCGTCTCAAGCCCCGGAATCAGCAAAACGGCGGCCAGCAAAACAGCGCCGGCAAAAAAGGCTGCGATGCTGTACGGGTTCGAGCGCAGGCGCAGGCGCACGATGGACGCATCGGCACGGCAGTTAAACCCATGCAGCAATCTAGCCAGCGTTAATGTCGCAAATGCCATGGTGCTTGCCAGTGCCGCGCTGACCTCAAGCCCCTTAAAGTAAGCGCCCATGGTACATGCCCCGATCAGCACGCCCTGGAGCAAAATCCGAATCATGGTTTCTTTATTTAAAAACGATGCTTTCGGATCGCGCGGCGGCCGATGCAGCAGACCTTTTCCGGCCGGTTCCATACCGATGGCGATGGCCGGCAGACTATCGGTCAAAAGGTTGATAAACAACAGATGCACCGGAAAAAACGGAACCGGCATTCCTAAAATTGACGTCATCAGCACGCACAGGATTCCTGCCGTGTTGCCGGACAGCAGGTATAAAATGGCGTTGCGAATATTTTCATAAATGTTGCGGCCGTACACGATGGCCTTAACAATGGTCGCAAAGTTATCATCGGTCAAAATCATATCGGCCGCATCTTTTGCAACCTCGGTACCGACCTTGCCCATCGCAATGCCGATATCTGCCTGTTTCAGCGCCGGTGCGTCATTCACACCGTCACCGGTCATGGCGGCAATCTTCCCTTTCTTCTGCCACATATCCACGATACGGATTTTATGCTCCGGCGAAACTCTGGCATAAACCCGGATATTTTCGATCTTTTCCGCAAATTCTTCCTCGGACATAGCGTCCAGCTCGCTGCCGTCCACCGCCAGCGTTCCCGGCTCTAAAATACCCAACTGTTTCGCGATTGCGGATGCGGTCACCTTGTGATCCCCGGTAATCATCACGGTCTTAACGCCGCCCATTTTTGCATCGGCAACCGCGATTCTTGCCTCCTCACGCGGCGGATCCATCATAGAGATCAGCCCGACAAAGGTGTAGTCCGTCTCATCGGCGATCGTCAGGGCTTTTGTGTCACCCATCTTACGGATTGCAAAGCAAAGCACGCGCAGCCCCTGATCCGACAGTTCCCGATTTGTCTTTAAAATGGCCTCTTTCTGCTCCTTTGTCATGGGGACTCTTCCGCCCGGCGTCAAAATATGAGCGGCACGCGGCAGCAGAACGTCAACGGCGCCCTTGGTACAAAGCACGTTTTCACTGTCCATTTTGTGCAGGGTACTCATCAGCTTTCGATCCGAATCAAAGGCGATTTCCGCAATTCTTGGGTGCAGCTTACGGTACTCTGCCGTATCGATGCCCCATTCCTCCGCCATCCGCAAAAGCGCCGTCTCGGTCGGATCGCCGATTTCGCCGTCCGCCGTGATATGCGCATCGTTAACCAGCACCGCCTCTTTCATCAGCATATACTGTGCCGGGTGGAGCAGGTCAAGCTCCTTTGCCGCAAAGCATTTTTCACCGTCATAGAGCTTTTGTACCGTCATACAATTTTGGGTCAGCGTCCCGGTCTTATCGGAACAAATCACCGACACGCTGCCAAGGCTCTCTACCGATTTCAGCTGCTTGATGACGGCGTTTTCTTTTGCCATTTTTTGCGTTCCCATTGCAAGCACAATGGTAACAATCGATCCCATCGCCTCCGGGATTGCCGCAACGGCCAGGGCAACCGCAAAAAGCAGTGCGTCTAAAATCTCCATCCTGCGGTACAGCGACAGGCCAAACACCACAAGACAGACCGCCATAATCAGGATTGCCAGCCGCTGGCTGAACTGATCCAGGCTGACCTGCAAGCTGGTTTTGCGCTGCGCGGTCTGATTCATCAGCCCGGCAATTTTACCAAGCTGCGTCTGCATTCCCGTTTCGGTCACCACGGCAACGGCGCGTCCGTAGGTCACCAAAGAGCCGGAAAACACCATATTGATCCGATCCCCCAGCGGAACGTTCTCTTTTTCGATCACGCCTTCCTTTTTCTCCACCGGCTCCGATTCCCCGGTCAGCGAGCTTTCGTTGACCTTGATCGAAAAGTTTTGGATAATCCGCGCGTCCGCCGTCACCAAATCGCCGGCCTCTAAAATCAGAATATCGCCCGGAACCAAATCCTCAGACGGGATTTGCACCTGTTTGCCATCGCGCAGCACCCGTGCCGACGGCGCGGACAGTTCTTTTAGGCTATCCAGCGATTTTTCCGCTTTAAAATACTGTACGGTTCCCAATACCGCATTTAATATCAGCACGGCAAAGATTACCAGCGTGCTCTCCATCTGACCGGAGAACATCGAAATCACACCGGCCGCAATCAGGATAAACACCAAAAGGTCTTTAAACTGCTCGATAAAGACCTGCATCACGCCTTTGCGCTTTCCCTCTTCCAGCTTGTTTTTACCGTAACGCGCCTGTCGTTTTTCCGCCTCCGTTTGAGACAGACCGTCTCTGTTTGTTTGCAGCGTCTGCATGGCTGCCTCGCCGCTTTGCCGATAGTATTCCATGGTAAATGCTCCTCTCTTTGCGATCGTAAAAGAAAAAGACCTCCTTATGACCGCATAAAAATGCGATCATACGAAAGTCTTGTTACCGCACGGGTGCATCCCGCCAGGCTTTCACCGTGATGTTGACGGGGCGCTTTCAACTACTCCCTTAAGTATGATCTGATATTTATTTTTTACAGTATATGCTATTTTATGAATTTTGTCAAGACTTTTTATCCATTTCCGTCTCATCTTCCGCTTTTAAATCCAAAACGGAATCCAAAATCATATCCGCATGATTTTTTTGAAAATAGTCCAGCGCCGCTTCGCCCTCAACGCCGGTCAGCACCGCCGCAAAGCGCAAGCCGCCGGCCTTGGCGGAAAGCAGATCACTGGCCGCGTCACCAACTGCCAAAACGCGCCAGCACCGCTCCTTGGGGATTTCACCCGCGACAATCCGGGCATCATCAAACTCGCTGCCAAATGCCGCCTTTAAAAAGACAAACGGATGCGGCTTTGCAAGGGGTTCCTTGCTCTTTAGGCTTTCCTCTGCGGCGGCCACCTGATCGTAGGCCGTCCAGCAGTCCGCATCAAAATACGTATCCAGCCCCCACATGGTTAAAGGGTGTACAATCTCGTCCAGCGGTCTGCCGGTGCCGACACCCAGCCGAAACCCGGCATCTTTTAGCGCAGACAGGGTCTTTTTGATATCCGGCAAAGGAAAGAGCGGTTCTTCGCCCATTTTAAGGCCTTCCACCTCGCCGTCACCGTGATACCACGCCTGAAAACAGTCTTTGAGCTGGTGCCACAGCTTTCCCTCGCTGCGGCGAAAGCTGCCCGGCTCTGCCGAAACCGCCGTTGCCAGCAGACCTTCAACGCCGACATACAGCTCCGGCGGCTGCACCGCCATATTTTCAATAAACAGACACACCGACTGAAAATGCCATTCTTCAAAGGTGGTAAGGGTCGGATCCAGGTATTTTGCCACGCAAAACACCACATAGGCAATATCCCAGTTGGTGTTGACGCCAAGGCGTTTGATGGCACGCACCGTCCTCCCGTGGCAAAACACGGTCTGATAAATCTGATCCACCCGTTTTTTACACCAGGCACGATCCACGTCCTGCGTTCCGTAATACCGATGACTGTAAAACAGTTCATACACAGTCAGCGCCGCCGCCTGCCAGTAGGTCATCTCCTTGGTGATGACCCCATCCATATCAAAGATGATGGTGTCAATCTCACTGCGCGTCAACTTCATAGACCACCCTCCCTGCTACGCCGGAGGTCAGTCCTCGGCGGCTCTCATCCACACTGAGCGCCGCACCCAGCGCAATGCCAAAGGCACGGTAGGCCGCCTCCCAGATATGGTGACCGTTTGCGCCCTTTTCAATATCCAAATGCAATGTGCAGCGCGCGCCCTGGGCAAACCCGTCCAAAAAGGTGATCAGCTCCTCCGTCGGCATCCCCTCGACCATCTCGTCATAAGAAACCTTGCTGCTAAATCCCAGATACGCCCGATCCTCAAACGAAATCGCCGCCGTGGCCTTTGCCTCATCAATGATGCCGACACCCACGCCGTAGCCGCTTACGGCATTTGTCGCGACATATTCGCCGACCGCCTTTCCCAGCGTCATTGCCACATCCTCACAGACCAGGTGCGTCAGCGTAAATTCGTCCAGTTCCATCTCGATTGCAATATTCAGCGCGGCACGCCAGACGATATGCTCGATCATGTGATTTAAAAAGGGAAGCGGCGTTTGAATCTTCTTGCGGTAATCCGGCTTCACCGCGCCCTTTTCAATCGTCACCCGAATCGAGGATTCGGTTGTTTTACGGCTTACACAAATTGTTTTGCTCATCGGTATCAGCTCCTTATTCTTGTTCAATAGCTGCCTCCAAAACCGGAGACGTGACGCCCTATCTGCAAAGTTTCTACTTTCTTTCTTTGACGGCCAGACCGTGGGTATCAAAGCCCTCAACGGTCGCGATCCGATATGCGTAATCGCGCACACGCTCAAAGCCCTCTCTGCTTGCATAGCCGACCGAAGAACGCTTTAAAAAGTCAAAAACGGACACACTGGAATAAGTCTTTGCAAACTGGCCGGTCGGCAGAATCGCATTGGGGCCGAGTACAAAATTGCAAAGGGTGACCGGGGTATAGTCGCCGAGCAAGATCTCGCCCGCGTTTTGAATCTTGGGCAGAATGTCAAACGGCTTTTCGGTCATGATTTCCATATGCTCCGGCGCATATTCATTGACAAAATCAATGCTCTGTGCCAGGTTTTTGGTGATGATCGCGCCGCCGTAGGTATTAAAGTTGGTGGTGACAAATTCGCGGCGTTTATCGGAAATTTTAGTGAGCTGCCGCGTCACAACCTCCGCCGCCTTTTCAACCAGTTCCCGGCTGTGGGTTACCAAAAGCGCCGCGGAATCCGGGCCATGCTCTGCTTCAATCATCCAATCCAGCGCCACCTTTTCGGGGTCTGCTTTCTCGTCCGCCAGAATGATACACTCACTCGGCCCTGCCGGCAGACCGGCGTCAATATAATTTGCCAGCACACGCTTTGCCGCTGTCGCATAAGCGTTGCCCGGCCCGATAATTTTATGGCATTTCGGAATGGTCTCGGTACCAAAGGCAACCGCAGAAACTGCTTGAATGCCGCCAACCTTATAAATCTCATCGATACCGATGATCTTTGCGGCAGCCAAAATAGCGTCATCCACCTCGCCCTTTTCGTTCGGCGGTGTGACAACCACAATCTTTTTCACGCCGGCAACCTTGGCCGGGATTCCCAGCATCAGCAAAACGGAAGGAAAGCTGCCCTTACCGCGCGGCACATAAAGGCAAACGTCCACAATCGGCGTCGTCTTTTCGCCAACCATCAGACCCTTGTCCACCTCGGTAAACCACATTTCCTCCGGCAGCTGCTTTTCATGAAAGTTATGAATATTTTTTGCCGCATAGGCGATGGCCTCTCTGGTTTTTTCGTCCAGACGATGGTAGCCTGCCTCGATCTCCTCCGGGCGAACCTTCATCTGATCCTGCCGCAGCGTGACACGGTCAAACTTTTCGGTGTACGCAAGCACTGCTTCGTCACCACGCACTCGGATATCGTCAGAAACTTCTTTGGCAAGCTTCATATGCCCAGAAATATCAATCTCTGCACGCTTTAAAATAAAATTCTTCTTTTCTTCGGACAATTCAGACAGCTGATAAATATTCATCATTTTCTCTCCTCTTCTTTCATGATTAGCCGATATTCTTCCCCAAAATCAATGGTGGAACAAGCGAATTTTGGTGAACGCCATTGCCATACCGAACCGATTGCAGGTTTTAATGACGTGATCGTCACGGATACTGCCGCCCGGCTGCGCAATCACCGTCACGCCGGATTTATGCGCCCGTTCGATATTATCGCCAAACGGGAAGAACGCGTCAGAGCCAAGCGCCACGTCCGTATTTTTTTGAATCCACGCCAGCTTTTCTTCTTTGGTGAAGACCGGCGGCTTTTCCTTAAAGATGGTTTGCCATACGCCGTCCGCCAAAACGTCCTCATATTCATCAGAGATATAAACATCAATGGCATTATCACGGTCGGCACGCCTGATTCCGTCCACAAACGAAAGGCTCAGCACCTGCGGCGCCTGGCGCAGCCACCAGATATCGGCCTTGTTACCGGCCAGACGGGTACAGTGGATTCTGGACTGCTGCCCGGCGCCGATGCCGATCGCCTGACCGTCCTTGACATAGCAAACACTGTTTGACTGGGTATATTTTAAAGTGATTAACGCAATCATCAGATCCCGTTTTTGTTCTTTTGACATGCTCTTATTCTCCGTCACGATATCGGAGAGCAGCGTTTCATCGATTTTCAGTTCGTTTCTGCCCTGCTCAAAGGTGACGCCAAAGACCTGCTTGCGCTCAATCTCAACGGGGACATAGTTTTCATCAATCTGCAAAATGTTATAGTTACCCTTTCGCTTTCCCTTCAAGATCGCAAGCGCCTCATCCTCATATCCCGGCGCAATCACGCCGTCCGAGACCTCTTTGGCAATCAGCTGCGCGGTCGCCTTGTCGCACACGTCCGACAGTGCAATAAAATCCCCGAAAGAGGACATCCGATCCGCGCCTCTGGCTCTTGCATAGGCATTGGCAAGCGGCGTCATGGTGATGCTGTCGTCAACAAAATAGATCTTTTTTAAGGTATCGGAAAGCGGCAGTCCGACCGCTGCACCGGCCGGAGAAACATGCTTAAAGGAGGTCGCCGCCGGAAGGGAGGTTGCCGCCTTGAGCTCCTTAACCAGCTGCCAGCCGTTTAATGCGTCCAGCAGGTTGATGTAGCCCGGTTTTCCGCAAAGAACCCGGAAGGGCAGCTCGCCCTGTTCCATAAAGACTCTTGCCGGTTTTTGATTGGGGTTACATCCGTATTTCAGTTCCAGTTCGTTCATTGTATTGCTCCTCTCTTGTATCTGACCGAAAGATGCCGAGATTTTACCGTTTGAGAAAAACCCGAACTATCTCTCTTTTAGATGTTTTTGTTAATGATCTTAGAGCGGACGCTGCCGTCTTCTACATTGATATAGCGCACAAACAGCGACACCTTGTTGTCCGCATCAAGGCTCTCCCACAGATTGTGTGAAAACGCCTCCATATCGTCCGAAATCTCCACCTTCTTCGGCTCTCCCTCAAAGGAGGGCAGCGGATTTCCGTCTCCGCGGTAGGTGTGGATAAAATGACCCTCACCGGCCTTTGGATTGTGATACGTAAAGGTATGCCGCAGACAGGAGGACGGGTCGCCGTCCGCACTCTTTAAAATCGATAACGCATAGTTAAAATTCTGATCCGTCATCTTCACAATGCCGGAGATTCTGGGCGTGTAGTTCGGCGCGTCATCTTCAAATTCACGGGTGCGCAGCGCCTGTTCAAAGGTCAGCTGCTGATTCATCAAATCATAGATGGTATCGGTCTGATCGCCGTTGGTAACGATGGTCTTGTTGCCCAAAACCCGTACCGGCGCGTAGATAATCAGGTGCGGATCCTCCATTTTGGACGGATCATAAGCCTGGGTGCGGATGCCGTCTCCATCGGTAACGAAAACACGGTTGCGGCTATTCTCACTTCTGCCCATGATAAAGTATGCCAAAACGGCGTGCATACCGTCCTTGGATTTGCCAAGGATAATCCCGCGGCCGGGATAGGGGTTCTTCTTTAATTCCTCATAAAGATCGATCTTCATATCGTTCCTCCTTCTGTTTACAACGCTTCATTAAATTTTATCTTGCGGACTTTGATTACTTCCTTGTGCCTAGGCTGCTGCAAACTGCCTCAACGGCTCTTGGCAGAATCACCCATTCCGCCTCTTCCATCACGCGCTTTTGCAGCGTTTCGGCGGTATCGCCTTCCTGAATTTCTACTGCCTTTTGCATGATAATTTTGCCGCCGTCGGTCACCTCGTTCACAAAATGTACCGTGGCGCCCGTTACCTTAACACCGTAGTCAAGCGCCGCCTGATGCACCTTAAGTCCGTAAAATCCGTCACCGCAAAAGGACGGAATCAAGGACGGGTGAATGTTGATAATCCGATCCCGGTAACAGGTCAAAAGCTCGCCCTCTAAAATCGCCAAAAATCCGGCAAGTACAATCACATCGACCCGCATCTCTTTCATATAGTCGCAGATTGCGCGGCTCAGCGCGACGTTGCTGCCGCAGGCTTTTTTGGTGATGACCTTGCTGTCAATCCCGGCAGCCTCGGCGCGCTGCAGCGCATAGACGCCCTCTTTATTGCTGACTACCGTCACGATGCTTCCGCTATGCAAGATGCCGCTCTTTTGCGCGTCAATCAGCGCCTGAAGATTGGTACCGCCGCCGGAAACCAAAACACCGATTCTTAGCATATCTCCACTCCTTTTTCGCCGGCGACAATCTCACCGACCACACAGGCCGTCTCGCCCTCACCGGCAATCGCAGCGATGGCGTTATCCGCCTGATCTTTCGGAACCGCCAGCATCAGTCCGACACCCATGTTATAGGTATTAAACATATCGCGCTCTGACACGTCACCCAGCTTTTGCAGCATTTTAAAGATCGGCAGCACGGTAAAGCTGTTTTTGTCAATTTTCGCTCTGGTTCCCTCTTTCAGCATTCGCGGAATATTTTCGATAAATCCGCCGCCCGTGATGTGCGAAACCGCGCGGACATCCGCCTTTTCAATTGCGGCAAGCAGCGGCTTTACATAAATTTTGGTCGGCGTCAAAAGCGCCTCGCCAAGGGTCATGGAAAGCTCATTGCTATACGTTTTCAGTCTCTTGACGCAGTCTGCACTGTCATCAATTTGAAAAATCTTGCGCACCAGAGAATATCCGTTAGAATGCACGCCGGAAGACTGCACACCGATAATCACGTTGCCCGGCTCTAACCGAGAGCCGTCAATGATCTTATCCTTATCAACAATGCCGACCGAAAACCCGGCAAGGTCATATTCCTCCGGGGCATAAAACCCGGGCATCTCCGCCGTCTCGCCGCCGATTAAGGCACAGCCGGCCTTGACGCAGCCGTCCGCCACGCCCTTTACGATATCTGCAACCCGCTCCGGCACGTTTTTGCCGACCGCGATGTAATCCAAGAAGAATAACGGCTTTGCGCCGCCGCAAGCAATATCATTGACGCACATTGCCACGCAGTCCTGTCCCACCGTATCATGCTTGTCCATCAAAAAGGCAAGTTTTAATTTTGTTCCCACGCCGTCGGTGCCGGAAACCAAAACCGGGTTCTTATATCCCGTTCCGATTTCAAACAGGCCGCCAAAGCCGCCGATTCCGGAAAGCACACCGGGGATATTTGTCCGCTTTACATGGCTTTTCATCAGCTCGACCGCCCGATACCCTGCCTCTACATCTACTCCTGCGTTTTTGTACGCCTGACTCATGGTATAACTCCTCCTTCTGTTTCTGCCCTAAAGGCTCTTTAATTCCTCTTGTAATTTTGCGTCTTTTTCCTGCACGGCCTTTGCCATATCCGTTTTAAACCGTTCCAGCTGATCGGAAAGGTCTGTATCAGAGAGCGCCAGCATCTGCACGGCCAGGATTCCTGCATTATCCGCGCCGTCTACCGCCACCGTAGCCACCGGGATTCCGGACGGCATCTGTACCATAGAAAGCAGCGAATCCAGTCCATCCATAAACGACGACCGAATCGGAAGCGCGATCACCGGCAAGGTGGTGTAGGCCGCAATCACGCCGCCGAGATGTGCCGCCTTTCCTGCTGCCGCAATAATCACCTTGATTCCCTTCTCCTTTGCCGATTTGGCAAACTGCTCTGCCGCAAGCGGCGTACGGTGCGCCGAAATCACGTGCGCCTCATACGATACGCTAAACTTTTTCAGCTGTGTGATCGCGCCCTTTACGACCGGCAAATCCGAATTACTTCCCATAACAATTGCAACTTGTGCCATACTTTTCATGCCTTTCTGCCCGCAAATCTATCGTTTCTCTACCGCGGGCCGGTAGAGCTTATGAAAAAAGTGTCTCCGCCTCGACTTGGTCGGCGGTAAACCTTATCTTTTCTTCTTTGGTGTAGACGATCTTTCCGTCTACAATCGTACAAACAACATCACTGCCGCGCGCCGTGTAGACCAGGTTCGCGACCGTATCATGATTGGGGACAAAGCGCGGCGTTTGAAAATCCAATAAAATCACGTCCGCCAAATACCCCGTCTTTATCATCCCAAGATCGGAAAACCCCAGTACCCGTGCGCCGCCGACCGTTGCCATCTTTAAGACCTCCCACGCAGGGAGTGCGGTCGGGTCATAGTGGATCCCCTTATGCAAGATCCCGGTCAGCTTGATTTCTTCAAACAAATCCAGATTATTATTGCTGGAGGCGCCGTCCGTCCCCAGTGCAACGGTGATTCCCCGTTTTCGCATTGCCGGCACATTTGCAACCCCGGAGGCAAGCTTTAGATTGCTCACCGGATTATGCACCACGGCCGCATCGTGCTTTTTTAAAATCTCTAAGTCCTTTTCCGACAGCCAAACACCGTGCGCCGCCGACAGCGGCAGCTCCATCAGACCGCATTCCTCCATCAGAGCGGTCGGACTCATTCCATATTCCTTTTCGCAATCGATATTTTCCTTTTTCGTCTCGGAAAGGTGTGTGTGAATCCGCAATCCGTGCTCTTTCGCAAAAGCCGCGCACCGCCGCAGCGTATCGGGCGAGCAAGCGTAAACCGCATGGGGAGAAACCCCGACCCGCAGTCTGCCGCCGCTGTTTTCCACAATATTAAAAAGGCATTCGGTCTTTTTCAGTTTTACATTCAGCACGCTGTCGGTGATTCCCTCATTGAGCACACCGCGCATACCGAGCAGCTTCGCCGCCTTTGCCGTCTCCTCCTGGAAAAAGTACATATCATGAAAACAGGTTGTACCCGACGCCAGCATTTCCATGATGCCGTTGATACTGGCCCGATAGACAACATCCTCGGTCATGGTGTCCTCATACGGAACTATCTTTTGAAACAACCAGTCCTGCAAATTCATATCGTCGGCATAACTGCGCAGAACCGTCATTGCTGTATGGGTATGCGCGTTAATCAGCCCCGGCATTGCCACCTTGCCGCGGCCGTCAATCTCGCGGTCAAAGCTACCCTCCGGGCGCTCTGTACCGAGATAGGTAATTCTGTTTCCTTCTATCACGATGTTGGCATGCTCGATCACCGGACATTCATCCTGCATGGTGACCGCCGTCACATCGTGAATCCATAACGTTTCTTTCATTCCGGATACCTCAGATCTTCCACCGTTTTATTTTGAATCACGCTTTCATAGCGTTTTGCTTCATACCGCGCCGCATCTAAATCCAGATTTTTATAGTTGCCGCATTCGATCTCGCTATTGCCGGGCATTTCGCCCTGATAAGCGGCTGCATCGTGAAAGATGCGTTTGATCAGCGCAAGGTTTTCGGCATGATTCAAATGCCTGATTAAAAAGTAAAACCCGGTCTGGCAGCCCATCGGCCCCACGTAGATAATGCGATCTCCCATCTCACTGTTTCGCGCCAGGGTTGCAACCAAATGCTCCAGCGAATGCATTGCACTGTTGGTTAACAGATCGCCGCTGTTCGGCTTTCGCATCCGCAGGTCGTAGGTTACCACATCACCGTCTATGCGTGAGAGATAGATTCCCTCACCGATTTTACGGTGATCGACCGTAAAGCTGGCTATTTTTTTCATAGCATATCCACCACCCGTAATAAAATGTCACAAAGGTTTTTCATACCGCGCTGCTCGGCCTCGGCGATCACGCGCTTGTTCATACCGCCGTTTTCCATACCTGCCGCCATATTTGTCACGCAGGAAAGCCCCAGCACCTCCATACCGCAATGCGCCGCCGTGATCACCTCCGGCACTGTGGACATGCCCACAAGATCCGCGCCCAAAAGACGGAGCGCACGGATTTCGGCCGGTGTTTCAAACTGCGGCCCTCCCATGTAGGCATAAACACCCTCATGCAGCGTTTTTCCTGCCGCCTTGGCTGCCTGTTTGGCTATTTCACGAAGATACGGCGTGTACGCCGTTGTCATATCGAAAAAGCGGTCTCCCAGATCGTTCGGGTTCTCGCCGCGCACCGGGCTGTCAAGCGCCAGCTTGATATGATCGAGGAGCAGCACCGTGTCCCCCGGACAAAACGACGCATTGATGCTGCCGGTTGCACAGGTCACAATCAGCTTTTCCACCCCCAGCCGGCGCAGCGTCCGCACCGGAACAGCCAGCTGCTGCATGGAATACCCTTCGTAATAATGAACGCGCCCCTGCATCAGGATTACCGGGTTTTTGCCCATGGTTCCCACCACCAGCCGTCCGGCATGACCGGGCGCCGTTGACGCCATAAATCCCGGAATCTCCCGATAATCGATGACGGTCGCGTCTTTGACCTGATCGCCGATCGTGCCAAGGCCGGTGCCGAGTATAATCCCGATCTTTGGTTTGCCGCTGATTTTCTTTTGTATATACTCTGCTGCTCTTTGATCCATATAATTCTCCTTTGACGAAAGCAGAAATCATCTCCGCGATCTGTCATTTATAAAAGATGGTTTAACGGAAGTATTTTACCCCGGATTCAAAAATCTTTTGATCCTTTTCTCCCGGAATATTCTGGAATACGCCGCCCTTAAACCGTTCGGAGTGTCCCATCTTTCCTAAAATTCTTCCGTCCTTGCTGGTGATGGCCTCAATCGCGTAATACGATCCGTTGGGGTTATAGGGCATCTCGTAGGTCGGGTTCCCCTGCATATCCACATACTGCGTTGCAATCTGGCCGTTCTTCTCCATTTCGGCAATCAGAGACGGACTTGCCACAAAACGTCCCTCCCCGTGCGAAACGGCGATCTGATGGATATCGCCAAGCTGCACACCGGCAAACCACGGCGATTTTACCGAGGTAATCTTGGTCGATACGATCTGCGAAACATGGCGGCCGACCGTATTAAAGGTCAGGGTCGGGCTGTCGCTGCTTGCCTTACGGATTTCACCGTAGGGCACCAGTCCCAGCTTAATCAGTGCCTGGAATCCGTTACAAATACCCAGCATCAAGCCGTCACGGTGATACAGCAGATCCATGACTGCCTCTTTGACGCGCTCGTTTTCAAAGGCCGCCTTAATGAACTTGCCGGAGCCGTCCGGCTCGTCACCGCCGGAAAATCCGCCCGGCAGCATAATCATCTGTGCCTTATGGATGCTGTCCACAAAACGGTTGATCGAATCCTCAATGTGTGCCGCCTTCAGGTTCTTAAAAATCTGCACATCAGCGGCGCCGCCGGCGCGTTCAAATGCGCGGGCGGAATCATATTCGCAGTTCGTTCCCGGAAAGGCAGGAATAAAGACGCGCGGCTTTGCAAACGTCTCAGACGGCTTTACAAACACACGTTCGCCATAGGCAAACGCTTTCATGCCGACATCGTCATAGTCCGCCTTGGTTGCAAACACCTCTTCCAGCGGCTGCTGCCAGCAATCAATCAGCGTATCCAGGCTGATCGCCTCGCCGCCGATACGGATCACGGGTTCTTCCGTTGTGTGACCCAGCTTTACCACGTCAATCATATCGCCCATCATGCCGGTTGCGCCAAGTCCCTCAACCTCAATCACGATGCTGCCAAAGGCTGCGTTGAAAAGTTCACGCTTATCGCAGCATTCCGTAAAGGTAAATCCGATTTTGTTGCCGAATCCCATCTTACAGATGGCCTCCATCACACCGCCGCCACCGACTGCCCATGCAGAGCGCACCAGTTTTACCTTGGTGTCGTGGAGCATCAGATACACCATATCGTAAAGCGCCTTTAAACTGTCAAAGTCCGGCATATGATTTTCGTCATACTTTGGCTTTAGCCAGAACACCAAATTGCCGCTGCCCTTAAATTCCGATGAGGTCACCGACTTTACCGAAAGCGGCGCAACCGCAAACGAAACCAGGGTCGGCGGAACATCAATATCATTAAAGGAGCCGGACATACTGTCCTTGCCGCCGATTGCGGCAAGCTGCAGCTTCTCCTGTGCGAGATATCCGCCAAGGAGTGCGGCAAACGGCTTGCCCCAGCGCCCGGGATCGCTGCCCAAACGCTCGAAATATTCCTGAAACGTCAGATAGATGTCCTTATAGTCTGCGCCGGTGCATACGGCCTTGGTTACCGATTCCACCACGGCATAGAGTGCACCGAGGAAGGGGTTTGCCTTGGATAATTTGGGGCTGTATCCGTATGTCATAACCGTCGCGGTGTTGGTCTCTTTATGAAGCGTCGGAATCTTTGCGACCATGCTCTGCTGCGGCGTCAGCTGATGCTTTCCGCCATAGGGCATCAGCACGGTTCCCGCACCGATGGTACTGTCAAACCGCTCAACCAAACCCTTTTGCGATGCCACATTGAGATCGGACAAAAGGTTTTTGAGCTTTGCCTCGTAATTTTCACCCTGCGGCGTTGCATCAAACAGCGCGTCCTCATACACACCGTTTGGCACAAAGACATCGTGATGCTTTTCCGCCCCGTTGGTATTTAAAAAGTCACGGCTGATATCGCAGATGGTCTTTCCGCGCCAATCCATCACCAGACGGCCGGTATCATTCACCTCGGCGACAATGACTGCCTCTAAGTTTTCCTGATCGGCCGCGTCGATCAGCTTCTGTGCGTCCTTGGCACGGACAACAACGGCCATACGCTCCTGCGACTCGGAAATCGCAAGCTCGGTACCGTCTAATCCCTCATATTTTTTGGGAACCCGATCCAGATTGATCCGCAGTCCGTCCGCCAGCTCGCCGATGGCAACCGAGACACCGCCGGCGCCAAAATCGTTGCAGCGGCGGATCAGGGTGGTAACCTCCTTTTTGCGGAACAGGCGCTGCAGCTTTCGCTCAACCGGGGCGTTACCCTTTTGCACCTCTGCACCGCACGTCTCCAGCGAATCGTCATTGTGCGCCTTGGACGATCCGGTTGCACCGCCGCAGCCGTCACGCCCGGTCATGCCGCCCAAAAGGATCACCACATCGCCCGGCTCCGGCACTTCGCGTACCACGTTTTCCTTGGGTGCGGCCGCGATCACGGCGCCGATCTCCATCCGCTTTGCCACATAGCCCTCGTCATAAATCTCCGAAACCTGGCCGGTCGCCAGACCGATCTGATTGCCGTAGGAACTGTAACCCTGTGCGGCGCCCACCGTAATCTTGCGCTGCGGAAGCTTGCCGTGCAGCGTCTCTTTCAGCGTTTTTCGCGGATCGCCCGACCCGGTCACACGCATCGCCTGGTAGACATAAGAACGCCCCGACAGCGGATCGCGGATTGCACCGCCCAGACAGGTTGCCGCACCGCCGAAGGGCTCGATTTCCGTCGGGTGGTTATGCGTCTCATTTTTAAACATCACCAGCCACTTTTCGGTAGTCTGATCCTCCATTTCCACATCCACCTCGATGGAGCAGGCGTTGATCTCCTCCGATTCATCCAGTGCGGTCAAAACGCCCTGTTTTTTCAGTTCCTTCACCGCAATGGTGGCAATATCCATCAGACAGATGTTCTTTTTCCGATCCCCATAGACGTTTTTGCGTGATTCAAGATACGCCTGATAGGTGTCCCTCACCAGAGCATCCTCAATCTCCACATGATCCAAAATGGTAGAAAACGTGGTATGGCGGCAGTGATCCGACCAATAGGTATCAATCATCCGCACCTCAGTCAGGCTCGGATCGCGCTTTTCAACATCTTTAAAATAGGACTTACAAAACTTCATATCGTCAAGATCCATGGCAAGACCCAGCTCTCGGATCATGGCCTCTAACTGATCTTGATCATAATCAATAAAACCGTCTAAAATTCTGACATCAGCCGGTGCATCCAAACGCTCGGACAGCGTTTCGGGAAGGCTCATATCAGTCAGACGGGATTCTACCGGATTGACGCAATAACTCTCGGCGCTGCGCAGTGCCGCATCGCTGATATCTCCCAGCAATACTACCACTTTTGCAGTCCGAACTCCGGGCTTTTCGCCCCCGGTCATAATCTGTACACACTGTGCGGCACTATCCGCTCTTTGATCAAACTGTCCCGGCAAATACTCCATAACAAAATACTTGCCCTCCGCAATCTCGATGTCTCCCATGGTAAGCTCATCCACCTGTGGTTCTGCAAACACCGTAAACTGCGTCAGCGCAAGCTCTTCGTCACTGATTCCTTCTATATCATAGCGATTGATCACACGTACCCCGGTAAGACCGCGCAGACCCAAATTTTCGCGCAGGTCATGAACCATCGCCTTCGCTTCGATATCAAAACCCTTCTTTTTCTCTACAAATAGTCGTTTGATGCTCATTCGTACCGCTCCGTTTCCTGGTGATATTCGTGGCTATTTTATGGAAAAGGTTTCCCCTCTCACCCTTTTATTGTAATCGTAAACCGCGGATTTGTCAAGGTAAAACCAAAGAAAGTTGGCGCATACCGTCGCTTATTGTCAAGGGTGTTTAACCGATAGCAGGAGAATAAAATTTCGTTGTGCAATTGACACAAATCTAAAACAACAAAGGCGGCGCAAAATGCGCCGCCTGCCTCTATTTTGTATCGTCAAGCAGATTTTCAATTGCAGCGGCGGCCGCGTCAATTGAGCCGTCACCTGCCAGATATTCACTAAGCGCTGTTTCCGCATCCTTTGAAAGGTGGGTATAATCCTCTTTTTTGGGTCTGAATTTCAGCGTCTGAAACATCGGAAATGTGTCATCAATATAATCCCGATAATAGGAGATAAACGGGTTTTCGTAGTCCGCCGCCTGCATCGGCAGCGTTCCCATCTCCTTTAAAATTCGGTTCTTCACATCCGGCGTCGCCAGATAGTTAAGAAGCTCTTTGACGTTTTCGGTCTTTTCGCTTGCCGCATTGACCGACATGCCGTACGCCCTTGCGGTGGCATAAGCCTCACCGTCCGTCCGCATCAAGACCTTGGTGCTGACCTGTGCCGCAACGGGAGAATATCCGCGCATGATATCGCTGTTGTCGCACGTCCACGCACGCACATACGCCGCGTCACCGTTTTTAAAGCTTGTCACAGGATCGCCCGGCACCGAACCATCGATCGCCTTTTTATAAAGGCGCACGCCGTCGCGCACCGATCCCGTCAGATGGATCAATTCCATCGCGCAGCAAATCATTTCCTCGCCGTCCGCGCCCTGGACTGCGTAACGGATCGCGCTTTGCTCCGCAAGCTGCCGATAGTCAAGACTTCCGTCCGTGATGTCGTCCCGATAGTACATAAGCCCCGTATCCAAAATCAGCGGATACCAATAAAGATCTCCGTCCGTTTGGGCAAAATCGACAATGGCCGGGTGATAACTGTCACGGTCAAAGCTGACGCTGCCGCCGAGCGGCTGCAAATATCCGTTTTTTACAAATTCGCTGACCCAGACATCCTCAATCAGCATGGCGTCCAGCGGCACTTCCTTTCCGGCCAGCATCGCACTGACCGCACGGTAAAGCTCCGTGCTCTCGTTGGAAAACTCAATCAGCTTGACCTGTGTTGTCTCGCTCTGCGCCGTAAATTCGTTCATCAGATTTTTCATGGTGCCGGTGGCGTCCCGGCCGCAGGCAACAACAATCTCCTGCTTGACCCGGCGTCTTGCCACCTCGCCGCCGCTGCAGCTGCACAGCATGGCCGCCATGGCAAGAATGATTCCCAGTATAATCGTTTTCTTCATGGTACCCCCTCTTTCTCAGGCACACGTACAAACCCTTTTGTTCTATCCCCATTTTATCAAGTGTGCCTCTTCTTTGCAATCCGATAAACTTACGATTCGTTTGAAAACTTACGGTCTTTTGCCCATAAGAATAAATTTTCTTGACCTTTTTTTGTCGAACATTTATAATAAAATCAGATCAACGATCAGCAAATATCTTAGGGTGATATGCTATGTTAAGAAAAAAACGGGAAAAAACCTTTCTTTCTATTAAATCCAAATTAGTCCTTGCTTATACCTCGATTGTCGTCCTTACGCTCACCATTTTTTCTTTGGTTGTCATCTGGCGTTCGGAGACCATCGTAGTTGATCTTGCGCAGCAGAATGTGGAGCAGGCCATCCTCGCCTCGCATCAGGCGCTCAACTCGGAAATTGACAGCATCAATGCCATCATGCTTTCTTTTCAGATTAAAAAAGAAGTCCAGGACATCCTATGCAGCGACAAGCACGACTCCACATTAAAAGAGGTTGCTACCCTTGAAAACTCACTGATGGAAACCGATATCTTTCAAAACAGCATTTCTCAGCTTGAACTATATGTGTTAAACCGCCCGGACTTTCCGCCGCTCAGCACCGGCTCTCACGTGTTTTCCGCAGATCAGATGCAGAATGACATCTGGTTTAACAACTCCCTGAGGCTAAGTAATTCCACCGGTTGGACCGTTCGGAATAATATTAATGAAAGCAACAGCTTTATTGTCGTTTCTAAGCTCTTGGTCGATTTTACCACCAACGAACCCGTGGCCGTGCTGAAAGCCAACGTAAACATCCGCAATTTCACCAAAATCATCAACGATGTAACGCTCGGTAAAACCGGCCGTCTGTTTATCAGTTCCTCCAATCATCTGGTGGACTATGACACATCCGAAATCGGCCAGCACCTGGTAAACAGCCAGATTCTCTTCGGCGATATGCTAAAGAGTACCCAAAGCGAAACCCGAACCGCCGCCATTGACGGCCAAAACTTTCTGATCTCGACCCACCCCATCAAGGATACGGGGCTTTTTCTGGTCGGCGCCGTCCGCATCAAAGAGTTCCGCTCCACGCGAAACGCGATCATGATCGCAATTTTAATCACCGCGCTCGCGCTGTTTCTGCTGTCCCTGATTTTTATCCTGGTTGTCTCAATCACCATTACAAGGCCGCTCTCCATCCTCTCATCGGCGATGCGCTGCTACGAACCGGGAAACGAAACGCCGCTGATCTCTGACGCAAACGATGAAATCGGGGTATTGTTCTCGGTGTTTAACAACATGCAGATTACCATCAAGGATCTGATTTTAAACATCGAGCATGAGACCACCAAACGCCGGCGCGCCGAGCTGAAAGCGCTGCAGGCGCAGATTACGCCGCACTTTTTGTATAACACGCTGAATTCTGTCTGCGTCCTCGCAAAAAAGTATCACGCCGACGATATCCAGCAGATGATTATGGCGCTTTCCAAATTCTTTATGATTTCGCTCAGCAACGGTGCGGAGGTCATCACGCTTGCCCAGGAAGTGGAACAGGTAAAAAGCTATATGTATATTCAAAAAATCCGTTATGCGGACAAATTCACCCTGCACACCGATATCCCGGAAGAGCTGCTCATGGCGCACATCTGCAAGCTAACCCTGCAGCCGCTGGTAGAAAACTGTATCAATCACGCCTTTCCAGAAATTGAGGAGCGCGGCATGATTGAGCTTGCCGCAAAGCGTGACGGCGGCGATATCGTGATTACCGTCAGCGACAACGGCCCCGAAGGTCTGGTCGATATCAACGAGCTAAACCGCCAGGTCAATCAAAAATTTGACCCTGACGAGCCGGTGGAAAAGTACGGCATCCACAATATCAACCAGAGAATCCATATCTATTTTGGGGACGAATACGGCCTGACTTATAAAAAGAATCATCCGCGCGGCCTGACCGCCGAAATCCGCATCAGAGCCATTTGGGACGATCCCGCAAACGGCAGCGGTGCATCAAGGTCATTATAGCAGAAGCCGCCTAAAAAAACAAGCGGCATTTCTCCGCGCCGCAGAAATGAAATTTATACTGATTATACGCCGTTTTCGGCACGTTTAAAGGCAGAAAGCCGGGATTTGGCTTTCTGCCTTTTTTCGGCTAACGAACGGTAATTACCAATTCGTTTTCATATCCCTTATGGAACGCCGCCATCGCGGTTTTTGTTTTTCCGTCCACCTTGACGGTGACGTCATAATCGCCGTAAAACCCGTTCACCGCTGCAACGCCGTTTTGGTCGGTGATTGCGGTCGCGCCTCTTGTCCACCATTTGTTATAAAGCAGATCCTGATACTGTTTCAGACCCGGCTTTTCGCCGAACCAACGGTTGTAAAGCGGCGAAACACCGGCACCGTTTCCCTTATTGTCGGGGTTATCGGGGCGGTAGGGCGAATCCCAGTCCGTCCAGCTGTCCGAGAGCCACCAGATTCCGAATCCCGTACATGCCGGGTGACTGAACGCCGCAATCATCATGTCGCGCATGTAGTCGCCCTGCCCCTCATAACCGTACTCGTCATTCAATGCGCCGACCGAAAACTCGGTGATTGCAAACGTCTTTTGATATTCATACGCAAACCGATCCCATACCTCCAGCCACTTTTGGGGGCGATAGTTGTTGCCGGGATCCTTGCTTCCGGTCGCGGAGTGTCCCTGCATCCCCAAAGCGTCATATTGGATGCCCTGATCCTTAAACCAGTCCAGTCTTTCCCAGTACGCATCCTCAAACTGGCGGTTGTCGCATAGCATCAGCGACTGGTTGTGGGTCAGCTTTTCTGCCGCAAGCCGATAGACATCGTTAAAAATCCGTTTTCCGAATTTTTGGGTATAAATATACCGGCCGTGCGTCTCGTTGGTGACATCCCACTCGTAAATCTCCGGAAAATTCTGATCCATCTCCGCAAAATGGTCGCCGATCAGGGTTAAAAGATCCGGGTACCGCTCGTCCACCGGCCGGGTGTCCGTCTCCATCAGGTTATACAGCTCCGGCGGCTCGTCATTGACATTGGTATTCGGCATCCAAAGCGCATGACCACGCACATATTTCAGCCCGTACTGCTTGGCGTTGTCGATAACCAGCCTTGCCGTTGAAGTCTTACCCGGATTGTTTCTTTGATCCTTGTCATAAACCTGCCATTTCAGGCGGTTTCCCACCGACAGCGCATTAAAGTTTGCGCCGATTCTGGCACAGAATTTATCGTACTCATCGCCGTTATTATCCACGTCATAGCCGTCCAGAATTGTATCGCTTAAATATTCGATGTCCATCTGGATGCCAAACTTAAACGCATGTTCAAACATGTCAAAGGTAACCGCGGCGCCTTGGATCGGGTTTCCGAACCGATCCTTTACAACGACCTTAAAGTCGCCCTTGCGGATCTTTTCGATGCGTTCGAGCGCCTCTTTCCGCCAGGCGGCATCCGGCGCAAGCTCCGGCGCAAGAAGGTCGGCCTTTTTCTCGTTGAAGTACGAAACGTCCGCATCCTTGCCGACATTGCTGATCGAAAAACCGCCGATTTCGATGGTCTGTTTCTCCAGCGCCGCCATCAGGCGAATTTCGCAGGCGTTTGCATAGCCGGTCAGTAAAAAGTCAAACCGTTTCCACTCCGTGCCGAACTCGACCGTATCGTCCACGGTTTTGCGCCAGTCGGGCGCAGGCGCCTGCACCTGCACGGTAAACCTGCCGGTGCCGTAGTCGGCGTTGCCGCCGTCAATCAGCCGTGCATAAAAGGTCAGCACATAATTGTCGTCCTTATCCGGCTTAGGCAGCTCCTTAGAAAAAGGAATCACCATAGTATTCGCGTTTTCCGGCACATAGTCAGTCTTTACGCGCACGGCGCGGTCAAAGGGAAGCTCTATATCATTGTTGCCCTGACCGATCGTTTGTCCCAGCATTTTTACGTTCATCAAAATCCGTCCGGCGCTGTTTTTGGTATCAACCCGAACCTCCTGTGTCGTAAGACCGGCTCTTTGGTACCAATCCGCAAGATCGGTCATCTCGCTGATAAAGTCCTCCGGCGTGAACAACACCGTGCCGGACGGAATCGACCCGATATCGGACGATGCGATTTTTTTCACCGCATCGGAATAATCCTCTTTATTAAAGATCAAATCGCTTGGTGCATTGCTCTTTTCAAACTTGGTGGGAACCGGTCTGTGTACCGTGGAATAAAGCTGATCCATGCCGCTTTTTGTCTCATCGGAAACCGCCGGTGTGGTCAGGCCGGTGCGGCTCACGATGCGGACGCGCTTTCCGGCTCTTTCGCGAAAGACGCGGTAGTCAAACGCCTTGCCGACTTCCTCGGCAGGGACAAACAGCGTACCGTCCGTCATCTGTGCAGGAACAGACATCTCCCGTCTGCTGCCGTTTATAAATGCAATCTTGCTGTCTGCGGTCAAGACAACGCGGCCGCCGTCTTTTGTGAGCGTCGCCCGGTTCTGATCCACACTGCAAGAGGCGTCAAGCGCCGCCGCAATGCCGTCCGCCGGCGCCATGATATAGTTTTTGCCGGTGGCAGGCGTGCTTACGGTGATCCCCTGTTCATAGGCCTGTCTTTCGCCGTTAATGATGAGTTCGATGCCGTCCGCATCGCCGTCTGCCGCATAGCCTGTCATCGGCATGACAAAGAGCAACAGGAATAATAATGCCATTTTTTGTTTCAACGCCATCTCTCCTTTGCAGCATTTTGAATTGAATTAACAAAAGCCTGCTTCCCATCTTATGAAAAAACAGGAAGCAGGCCGCAAAATACGGGAGTTTTATTATTTTGCATTTTGAAGTTCGGTATCACCCGTTTACAGCTCGCCGTCCTTAAATACAATGACGTCAGAAGGAGAGGACAGATACTTCCAGGTAAAGATCTCGTCCCCGACATGATAATCCGATTTTGCCGCCGGATAACATCTGCCGGACTTTAAGTCATAGACGCTGCCGTTACTGTTGGTAAAGTGAATGAATGTCGTAAACTCTGCAACGGCTGATGACTGAATCGGGTTTTTGTCAATCGACACTACCGGATTGGTACCGTTGTGATAGTAGCCCTTTACCGTGATGATATTAAGGTTATCGTCAATATCCACAATCTCGCCGCGTACACAGGTATTCCACTGCATCAGCGCACCGTACATACCGCTGCCCGGATAGGTCGCGTTGTACATGGTGACAACCCCGGTCGACTTACGGCGTACGATCTCAAGGCTGGTAATCTCGCCGTCGCGCTCTAACACGCGGACAACATCGCCCTTAAACACATTATCCGGTCTGACATAAGGCGTTTCCCGGTTACCCATGACATCGGATTCATAAAATACGTTATACGGCTTTTTCCCCTCTTCTGCCATCTGAGGCAACATATCCTTGGTGACATACTGCCAGTCATCATCAAGACTTGTGATTAAGATATGCTCCATCAGCCTGGTGTTTTCCTTAATCGGCATACTGTACGGCTGGCCGCCGTAATAGCCCGCAAGCTGATAGCCGTCCACCGTCTCGTCAATACTGTCTACGATCACAACCTTATGCTGTTCGGAACCGTTGCTCGGCTTTTTGGGGTTAATCACCATAAAGTCGATGTCGTTGCTGCCCGGCATACGGTATAGCTGCGCATTGCTCCAATCCATACCGTCATACAGGTTGGCGCTTGCCAGTGAGGTCACGCCGCCCTTGACCAGACGGTAGTCGGTTTCGTCATAATCCATCGGAACCGCCTCATAGACCAAGGCAAAGTTGTTAATCAGATAGGTGTATTCCTCCTTGTCAAGATACGTACCGTCCACGTAGCTGAGCATTCTTGCGCTGATCGACTGCGATACATTGTTATAAGACAGCCACGGGTTGGTATGCCAGCCAAAGTTATGCAGCATCACGATCTTGGCATCGGGATGATCCTCCGGCATGGAAGGCACCAGAATGGTATGAATCTCACCCTTGGAATTGGCCTCAAAGTATACGATCTTGCGGGACGCTGCGTCGGATTTTACCTGATCGCTCATCCAGGAGTGATATACGCCCGTAAACTGCGACGCATTGTTGGTCGACCACAGATAATGGGAGGTCATCGGATCGGCCGGCTGATCGGTAATCAGACTGACCGCGTCCACCTTTCCGACGTCTGCACCCGTCCACGCCTTTACCTTTTCTAAGGTCTCATAGGTATGGATTTCGCCGTCATTTTCCATGATTTTCACCAAAAGCGTGTTTGAAAACGAGCTCTTCTTGACCGCAACATCCATCAAAAGTCCGTAGGCGGCTTTATCTTCATTTTGAATATACCCCACGACCTTGTTATTTAAGTCAAGCAGCAGCGTCGCCTCTTTGCCGGTTTCAATCAGGCTGGAATAGAGCGATGCCTCCGGCTCATAGCCTGTGCCGTCAACGTAGAGCTTGTACCTTGCGTTATCCTCCGGGAACTCGTAGCGATCCGTATCGCTTACGCCGCCGGTCACCTTTTCGACCTTAACGCCTGCAAAAAAGATGTTTCTGGAAAAGGGGTGTCCGTTATTATCCGCGTTTCCGTCAATACGGATATCGGTTGCCGCGTAGTTCCCTCTGGTTACCTCATACTCAAAGCTGACCGGTACCCACTCGTGATTTTTAAGGTTGGTGATCTTCACGCCCTCTTCACCGTGGTAGCTGTTATGGTTATAGCCGGCCTGGTTCTTGCCGGTGTCCCTCTCTACCGATAGGTACATCAAAAGCGCGGTGGTTGCGTTCTCCTGATCTCCGACCGCAGCTGGGCTACCGACGCCGTCCCAGATATCATCGGTGTAAACCCAAGTCGTGATCCGCACGCGATCGCCCACCTTGACCTTGGCATTGTCAAAGACGTGCCGCAGCCGCGCGATACCATCTCGGGTCGGTGTCGCACTATCACTCTGTCCTCTGGTCATGCGCAGCAGCATACCGTTCGAAATCTCCGGCAGGGCACGTCCCTTCAGCCCTCCGAACGCATCGTCAGCAAGCGCGTCCACTACCCAGTAGTTACTGCTTTGGCTGATATAACCGCCGTTTCCTACCAAATCTGCCCGATACTCCAATCCGTCCGCCGTGGTACCCGTACTTGCGAAGAGCCAGTTCGGCGAATATTGACTGCCGGTAATATTGGAAAAGTCGATTTCCGAAATTGTCTCATAGGTTTTTGCTGTTGCAGCCGTGCCGCCTGCCGTGCCGTCCAGCGTCTCGCGCCGCTGAATCATACCGGTGACCCGTTTCATGCTGCGGTACACATCGATGACCCGGCTGTCGCTGGACTCATAAACCATGATGACGTCTCCGATCGTCAAATCACCTAAGATGATTTCGTTGCCGTTTTCGTCATAATAGAACACTCTGCGGTCGCCGATTTCCTTGTTGGATAAATCCAGCACGCCGCGCTTGATGCCGTCCGCCGTGTAGATGTTATACGAAATCCACGAAAATTCCGCATTGATGTTGGAAATCACATATGCGTTATAGTTTTCGATAAACAAAACGTTCGACCGGTCGCCGCCGTCACCGCGCAGAACCACAAATTGTCCCTGCTTTTGGTGCGCGTCCAAAAACGCCTGCGCGTCCGCATCGGTCTCAAACTTCTCAATCTTGCCGTTGTACATATAAACGGCGTCCTTTAAGGTGACGGTTTTCAGCTTTCCGCTATCGTTTGGATAATACGAAATGCTGACCGCGCCGTCCGCCGTGATGCTTGCCTCTTTCACATCATCAAAGCTGATTTCGGTGCGCTGCGCCCGATCCTCCACCGGGAAGAAGGCCAGAATTTTGCTCCGTTTTGCCTCCGATTCGATGGTACAGTAAAAATCAATGCTGTAACCGATGTATTTGGCAATGTTCAGTTCGATATCATAAGAAACATCATCGATCAGCACCTCGCCGCTCTCGGTATAAGCGCCGTCCATCGTCGCGGTATACGCCGCAGAAACCGTGCCGGTTTTCTTTTCTGCCTTATGATACTTGCTTAGGGCAGTGACATCCTTGGTGATCTCCCACTTCGGCTCATCGCCGTAGGTGATCACCTGCATCAATTCTACGTCCAGCGCATTGTAGACCAGCATCGCGATCTTCCACCGTTTGATCGGTGCACTGTAGCCCTCTGCAAAATCAATGCCCTGCAAAAGACCCAGCTGCGATGCGACCGTCAAATACCCGGTCGGATATCCGCCCTTTTCTTCTGCCATCGGCTCATAGCCTAGGGCGCAGACAAGGATTTTGATTGCCTGTTCTGCGGTGGTCTCTTCCTCCGGCGAAAAGCTGCCGTCGCCGTTTCCCTGCAGCATGGAAAGCTGGGTTGCCGTATTGATATAGCTTTTGCCCCAGTGATCCTCGCCGACATCGGCATAGCTGCTCTCGCCGCTGTCCGTCTTTGCCGCATCCAGACCGACAAAACGAACCGCAACCGTACTCATTTCTGCACGGGTTAAGAAGTCGTCTGCCCCGAAATCCGTCTCTGATTTGCCCTGCATGATGCCAAGCGCCGAAAGAACGGACACGGCGCGGTCATACGGCATCGCAGCGTCCTGTGCCTCCTCTGCGGCAAACGCCGCAGCAAAAGATGTCAAAACCATGCTAAGACAAAGGATCAGACAAAGGATTCTCTTTATGCTCATTTTCTTAGCTCCTTTAGAAAAATTTGTGTTGCCTTTGCCGAAAGCGGAAATCTTTGCCCCGATTTTCAAAGGCGGACTTCCGCTTTCGGCGACGCTGTGTTAGTTTGCCGTGAGCGGGATCGGTGCAAGCACCGGATTGGCGTTATCTAACTTCCAGATATAAGCGATCACTTTATCCGTGCCGGAGGCATCCGCAATCGAAAAGCTGTACTTGGTCGTTGCCGCATCGGCGTCTACGATATCGCAGCCGAGCAACTCGTTGCCTTGGTAAGCCGCAACCACAATCTTGGTGCCTGCCGCATCGTCAATCTGCGCGGTAATTGTACCGCTGACCGTGCCGGCCGTCTGGGTGGGATCGTCCACCAGCTTTTCCGCCTTGACGCCTGCCACATAGAGGTATAACGGGAATGCCGCTACCTTGTCATTGCCCATCTTATCACTGTTAAGACCAATACCGGTAACGTCCTTGTTCCCCTCCGTCACAGTATAGGTCAGCGAAATCTCTTTCCACTCGCCCTGTTTCATGTCGTCATAGCTTGCCGTCTCGCTTGCGTTTGCCGGTTTTGCAAGGTTATAATCTGCCGCCGGGCCGTTTGTGGCTACATCGCCGCTTCTCGCCTTATCGGACAGCCACATGGTAACGGTCGCCGCATCGTCCGGTTTCATCGAATCCGCCGCGGTGGTGGCGTCATGCATGGATGCGCCCAGTACCCATGCGGTAATCTTAATCGTATCGCCGACCTGTACCTTGGTCTTATCAAAAAGGCCGCTGATGTTGATTCTGGAATCGGGTGCACCCTTACCGGGGCCGGCAGGCCAACTGCCGGCCTGCTCCGACCACGCACGGTTTAGTTTAAAGACATTGGTAATCGCACCTGCGCCGGGAATGGCCGGAGCCGTCACGCCGCCCTCGCCGCTGATCGGGCGGATACCGGTGCCCTCGTGAATCCTCTGATGTCCATAATTCGTTTTAAATTCTGCGTACTTTCCGCTGCCGGCTTCTGCGCTGAGCCAGCCGGTGTTATCCGACTTTTTACCGCCCCACCAACTGATACCGCCGGATGAACCCTCGACCTTCTCGTAATCATCCATGGTAACCTGGGATAACTGCTCCCACTTTTTCCCGTTTTGGAAAGTGTAGCTGCCGCCGGGCGAGGTATATCTTTCCACCTTTACACCGCCGTAATATGTTGTGATGGCGGCCGGATAGTGGCATGCAAGCGTCCCGATCGTCCTGTCTTTTGCATCGATTTTCACACTGTCGACATTCTTGTTATCCTCGGTGACGGTGTACTCCAGTTCAACATCATTCCATTGGTCGAACGTGACATTCATTGTCGTACAGGGCTTACCCTCTTCCGGTGCAGACGCGGCGTAGCCCGTGCCGCTCAGCCATAAGCTGATTGTCTCCGTTTTCGGTGGCGTCGGATATTCCTCTGCGAGCGTTTTGTCCACGTCCTTTAATTTCGCGCTCGTGTCGGATCCGTCAAGAAAATTATTTTTATTATTTAGCCAAGTCCAGTTGTCGGTACTGTCATGCGTGTATATTCCGGTCTCTGTCGGGAACACCTTTGCGGTAATGCGGATCTTATCGCCGACCTGAATGTCTCCGGCAACGTCCGCATAAATCCCGCCAAACCGTATGCCGGCTGATGGATCCGACCACGCCTGGCCCCTGCCGAGTCCGGCACTGTTCCACGCGTGCCTTATCATAAAGGCGCTGTATTGGCCATCTCCCAGCCACGCGCTGTAAGCATCGTCCACCAGCCCACCGTCCTTCGGCTTGGCGCTCCAATCGTCGTTGCGGCCACGGGTCGTAAGGCCGGCCGCACCATTGTGGTACGCGCTCAAACCCGGGTAAACACCGTCATCGCCCAGCAGCCTTTCCGCAGTATACTTTCCGTTTGTACTCGTTATTGTGTCGGGGTCAGCGCTTACGTACCTTCCGTGGGCGCCATAGGACACCTCGTCAAAGTCGCTCGCCTTGATGTGGTTGATCGTCTGCCAGAACTTTGTGCCGCCGGTCTCATCGGCTGCGCTGACTGCCATCGGCAAAATCGAGATTGCCACTGCACCGGCAAGGATGAGCGTGGACGCTCTTTTGGTAAAATGCTGCCACGTCCTTTTTAGTCCATTTTCTTTTTTCATGATCAATCCTCCCTAAAGATTATTAGAACTTATTTAAAATCTGTTTGCTCCGCGCTTTGGCGGTTTTCCCTTTTCGGCGGGGGCTGCAGTGATTTGGCCTTCCATCGCGGCAGCCCCCCAAGGGAAGGGGTGCGATATCATATCATTAACCCAATGCTCGTGATCGGGTTAAAATGCTGCTTTCAAGGTGATTCCCGGCATACGCGGCTGGAACTGGTTCATGCTCCATACATAAGCAATCACCTTATCCGCTGCGCTTGCGCCGTCAATGGTAAATTCGTACTTGCCGTCCGTGGTATAAGGAACCATGTCACAGCCAAGGAACCGGGCGCCGCGGTATGCTACCACAACCACCTGCACGTCCTCGCCGGGCGCCGGGGCGTCAATACCGCCGACATTGACCGAGCCGACAATCCGTCCAAGCTCCTGGGTGGGATCGTCCACCAGCTTTTCCGCCTTGACGCCTGCCACATAGAGGTATAACGGGAATGCCGCTACCTTGTCACTGCCCATCTTATCACTGTTAAGACCAATACCGGTAACGTCCTTATTATCCGCGGTTACTTCATAGGTGAGCGAAATCTCTTTCCACTCGCCCTGTTTCATATCGTCATAGCTTGCCGTCTCACCCGGTAAGGACGGAACCGAAACATTATAGTCCGCCGCCGGGCCGTTTGTGGCTACATCGCCGCTTCTCGCCTTATCGGACAGCCACATTGTCACGGTCGCCGGATCGTCCGGTTTCATCGAATCCGCCGCGGTGGCTGCGTCATGCATCTCAAGACCCAGTACCCAGGCGGTGATTTTCACCGTATCGCCGATTTGTACGTTGGTGTTGTCAAAAAGGCCGCTGATGTTGATATAAGAATCCGGTGCGCCCTTACCCATACCGGCAGTCCAGCTGCCGCTCTGCTGCGACCACGCACGGTTTAGTTTAAAGACATTGGTAATCGCACCTGCGCCGGGAATGACCGGAGCCGTCACGCCGGCCTCGCCGCTGATCGGGCGGATAGCGGTGCCCTGGTGAATCCTCTGATATCCCAAATTTGTTTTAAATTCTGCGTACTTTCCGCTGCCGGCGTTTGCGCTGAGCCAGCCGGTGTTATCCGACTTTTTACCGCTCCAATAAGAATAGCCGCCGCCGATCCCATCGCCGATTGCCTCATAATCATCCATGGTAACCAGGCTCATCTGCTCCCACTTGGTGCCGTCCTGGATGGTATAGCTGCCGCCGGGCGAGGCAAACCTTTCTACCTTTACACCGCCGTAATAGGTTGTGATGGCGGCCGGATAGTGGCATGCAAGCGTCCCGATCGTCCTGTCTTTTGCATCGATTTTTACACTGTCGACATTCTTGTTTTCCTCGGTGACGGTGTACTCCAGTTCAACGTCATTCCATTGGTCAAACGTAACATTCATTGTCGTACAGGGCTTACCCTCTTCCGGTGCGGACGCGGCGTAGCCCGTGCCGCTCAGCCATAAGCTGATCGTCTCCGTTTTCGGCGGCGTCGGATATTCCTCTGCGAGCGTTTTGTCCACGTCCTTTAATTTCGCGTTCGTGTCGGATCCGTCAAGAAAACTATTTTTATTATTTTCCCAAGTCCAGTTATCGGTACTGTTATGGGTGTATATTCCGGCGCTCGTCGGGAACACCTTTGCGGTAATGCGGATCTTATCGCCGACCTGAATGTCTCCGGCAACGTCCGCATAAATCCCGCCAAAGCGTATGCCGGCTGATGGATCCGACCATGCCTGACCCTTGCCGAGTCCGACACCGTTCCACGCGTGCTTAATCATAAAGGCGCTGTATTGGCCATCCCCCAGCCACGCGCTGTAAGCGTCGTCCACCAGCCCGCCGTCCTTCGGCTTGGCGCTCCAATCATCGTTACGACCAACGGTCTCAAGGCCGGCTGCGCCATTGTGGTACGCGCTCAAGCCCGGGTAAACACCGTCATCGCCCAGCAGCCTTTCCGCAGTATACTTTCCGTTCGTACTCGTTATTGTGTCGGGGTCAGCGCTTACGTACCTTCCGTGGGCGCTGTAGAACACCTCGTCAAAGTCGCTCGCCTTGATGTGGTTGATCGTTTGCCAGAACGTCTGTTCATTCTCCGTCTCGTCCGCGCTGACTGCCGCCGGCAGTGCGGAGACTGCCATCAAGCCGGCAACGATCAGGGACGACGCCTTTTTAAGCAGGCTGTGCCGGGTTTTCTTCAAACCGTGTTCTGTTTTCATTGCAATTCCTCCTTAAATATATTTACCACTTTTCATTTTCCCATTTTAGAGTTCACTGTCGTCTAAGACGATGGTCAGCTCGTTCTCATATCCCCGATGGAACGCTGCCATCTCCGTCTTGACCTCCCGGCCGTTTACCGTTACGGAGATATCATAATCGCCGTAAAAGCCGCGTACGCTGCCTTTGCCCTCGCTGTCCGTTGTTGTTTTGGCGTCCTTTGTCCACCACTTGTTATAGATCAGATCCTGCCACTGTCGAAGACCCAGCTTTTCGTTAAACCTGTCGTCAAAGAGCGGTGCACAGCCGGCCGTTGCGCTTGCCGGGCCGCCGCTGTATACATCACTCGGCCAGAAGATGTAGAACGATTCGCAGCCCGGATGACTAAACGCCGTGATCAAAAAGTCACGGGTAAAGTCCGCCTGGAACTCCTGCGTCTCGGAATAACACGACATCTCGGTGACGCCAAACTGCTTGCCGTACTCGTAGGTATACCGGTCAAACGTCTCGTTGATGGTGCTGAGCCGTCTTGCGTTATCAAGCGGATCGTTTTCGTGGTCATAGCTGTGTCCCTGATAGAAGAGCATCTCCATCGGCACGTTTGCCTTTTGGAAGCCGTCCAGCTTTTCCCAATACTTGGGGTTGTTCAGCTGGTTATCGCAGTAGCCGAGGGTGCGGTTCTCCTGCCCGTCCTTTTTGCGGATTTCGTCCGCCCAGCGGAACAGATCATGCAAATAGTTGGGCCCGAATTTTGAGTCCCAGGTAACACGGTTTACCATCTCGTTGGCAACCTCTTGCTCGTTGATCTCCGGGAACATGGTGATAAACCGGTTAAAGTCGTTCTTGACGTAATTCTCAAAGGTATTCCAGTCCATGGCATCGACCCGATCCGGCCCGTAATAACGGTACGGCCGTTCATGACCGGTCGAGAGCGACGGCATCCAAAGCACGTGGGCGTGGAAGTAGCGGATCCCTAAGTTTTTGGCATCGTCAATCTTTCGGCGCAGGATACGCTGATTGCCGTCATAAAAGCTCAGCTTTGCCGCGTTTCCGGCGCCCATTGCGTTAAAGTTGACGCCCATGGTCTCAGAATACCTTTGCACCCAGCCGCCGGTGCCCTCATCGTCCCAGAAGGACGCGTCCAGCACGCCGCCGAATTTAAACTCATGCTCAAACATGTTAAAGGTAACATCGGCATTTTCGACCGGGTTTCCGTCTTTGTCCTGTACCTTGACCTTAAAGTCGCCCTTGCGCATCTTTTCGATCCGATCCAGCGCCGCGGCGCGCCAGGGCGCGTCCTTTGACATCTGCGGACTAATCAGGTCGACATCCTTTTTGAATGCGTCAAACATCGAGGTGTCGGCGTCACGGGCCAGCTTTTGTACCTCAAAGCCGCCGATCTCAATCGTCTGCCGCCAGAAGCCGGTCGTTACACCGATGTGGTTTGCGTTTTCTACGCCGGTTGCCAGCGCGTAAACCTCTTTCCACTCGTTGCCAAACTCAACCGTCTCAGAAACGGACTTAATCCAGGTGGGGATATAGCTTTCCTCGACATGGACATAGACCTTACCGGCGCCGGTGTCGACATGGCCGCCGCCGACCAGTCTGACATAAAACTTTACCAGATATTTATCCTTTGGGTCGACATATTCTTCAATCCGCTTGGTCGGCTTTACGATAAAGAAGGTCGTATTGCTGGGCGGATAAGTACAGCAGATTTGCACCGCGCGGTCAAAGTCAACGCTCTCGTCCTTGATCTCGACCGGCTTCCACCAGCCGTTGACCGTCTCGCCGGAGCCGGCGCTGTCCACAAAGTCATCGTTGGTGTAGATGACATCGCCGCTGGGAAGGTGACTGGTATCCAGCACCCTCTCCTCGGTCAGCTCCTCCTCCGGCACGTATTTGAAGTCGGTATAAAACAGCAGATCGTCTAGGCGGTTGGACTTTTCAAACTTGGTCGGCACGTCTCGGTGTACCTCGGAGACCAGATCCGCCATACCGGGCTTTAACTCACCGTTATACTTGGTACTCTTTAGCCCCGTCTTTGACACCAGGCGGATAAAACGGCCGTACGACTCACGCAGAACGGTAAAGTTCAGCGCGCCGCCGACAAACTCAACCGGGACATACGCCTGATCGTTAATCATCTCGGCCGGGGTCTCCAGTTTAACGGATTCCCCGTTTTTTACGCCGTTTTCCGCACCGATGGTCAGCGCGGCCGTATAACCCTCTTTGGTAAAGGTCACGGTGTTTGTCGCACCGTCCCAGGAGACCTCGGCCCCCATCGACTCCGCAAAGGGTCTTGCCGGGGCAAGCACCTGATAATTCGCCCGCGCAAGCGTAATCAGCTTCATATCATAATCCTGATACTCGGTGTTGATCTTCAGCGTAATTTCAAGCTGCGCCTCCTCGGCAAGGACTGCCGCCGGAAGCATGGTCAGCAGCATGATTGCCGCCAGCAAAAACGCCGCGAATCGTTTCATTCTCTTCACTCCTTCTGTTGAGAGCTCGGTCACTCTTATTTTTTGTTATGGTTTTTGAAGATGATCGCACAGGTCGAGGCGTCAATTCTTCCGTATATGAACATCAGATCGCCGACGTTATAATCGCCGAAGGTACCTACCTGGTACTGCTGTCTTGCCTCGTCCCAGATGGTGGTGTTACGGTATACCGGGAATACCACCTCACGCTCGGCAATATAATTACCCTCGTTATTGGCGGCCTGGGCGTAAAGCGCGGACGACGATGATACGATATCGGTCGCCGACGGCCAGTAGAAGCCCTTGACCTTGATATACCCTTCCTCATAGTTCACCTCAGTGATCTCGCCGTTTGCAAACCCGGCGCCCTTTTCAAAAAAGCCGTCTAAGTTTGACCTACTGATGGTGGAATACGATACCATCAGCGCGTCATCAGCACGCCGCAGCACCTCAATGTAGTTGATCTCGCCGCCATCGTCATTGACGTTCACCACATCGCCGGCCTTTAGTACGCCCGGCTTTACGTACGGGGTCTCCATGCCCAGCGCCTCATAAGAGCACTGATACGGCAGGGTACCTGCATAATTCGGGATGTTATCCCAGGTTAGCTTGACGCCGCTGCTATCCGGCTTGGTCATCCAGAGGTTTTCAAACAATCTGGTGTCCTTTTTGATTTTGCAGCTATAATTATTATTCGAGGTCGTCATCTCAACGGGATGATAACCGTTTAAGATATAGCCGTCCTCCGTCTCCTCAATATTTTCTACGATGACCGGCTTTTTCTTATTTTTACCTTCAATATCGATTTTTTTGGTGTTCATCACCATAAAGTCGATCGTCTTACTGCCCGGCTGCCGGTACAGCTGTGCCTGTTCCCAGCTCTTGCCCTTGAAGAAGTTATCCTCCCACATACCGGTTCGGCCGGTCGTGCCCTCATAGTCTGACTCCGAATAGTCCTGCGCCCAGGCAGCATACTTAATGACATCGTCTGCGATACGATAAGCCGTCTCGGTTCTGCCGACCACGGAGGCGTGGAACAGGAACATCGGCCATGCGCTATGATACAGAACGCTTGGTGTGGTATTGCTTTCGCTGTACTCAAAGTCCTTGACCATTACGATCTTACAGTCGGGATTGTCCTCCGGCATGGACGGAACCAGAATGGTCTGAATCTTGCCGTCGGAGTTTACCTCATAATAGACAATCTTTCTTGACGCCGCCTTAGACTTTTCGGCATCGGTCAGCCAGGTTCTGGAAATCGCCTCAAAGTTTTTGGCGTTGTTCGTCGACCACAGATGCCAGTCCGTCTTGGGATCGGCCGGCTCGTTCGTCACAAGCTCTGCCGCCGGCATCTTGGTGACCTCGGTTCCGTTATAGGCCTTGATCTTCTCGGTGGTCTCATAGGTCGTCAGCACATTGTCGCCGTCTAAAATCTTTACCATCAGGCTGGTTTCAAACGCACTGTTTCCTATGCCGACATCCATCAGCAGACCGTAGCCCGTCTTGGAAAGACTGCGGATATAGCCGACGATCTTATCGTTTTTGTCAAGCAGCACCGTCACCGTTTTACCCATCTCCAAAAGGCTGGATGGAAAGCTGGATACCGTCTTATACTCGGTACTGTCAATATAGATATGATAGTCGGTCGTATCTACCGAAAGCTCCGGTCTGCCCGCTGCTTTGCTGGGGTCTACATACTGTTCTACCATCACGCCGGCAATCGCAAGCTTTAACGGGAAGTTTGCCACATCATGGCTCGCGTTATCGTTGTTAATCTGAATACTGGAGATCGAGGCGTTGTCCGTTGTCAGCTCATATTCCAAAACCAGCTTGGTCCACTCGCCCTCTTTCATGGTTGCCGTAACCACCTCGTCCGGCTTTTGGGGATCCGGCGCTTCTTGGTTATAGTTCTTATCCTCGCCGTACTGCCAGTCCCGGTCGCTCGCGTTGGATTCCGAGATCCACATCTGCACATTGGTCTCTTTGTTGGCAGAGGCGGTGATTCTGCCGTCATCGCCGTACTTGGCCTGCAAAACGTCCGATACATCGGTGCCGATCACCCATGCCGTGATTCGCATTTTGTCGCCGGTCGAAACCGCGCCCTCATTAAAGAGGTTGGTCAGCATGATGGACGAATCGGGCGCTCCGTAGCCGGCGCCGACCCAGGTGGATATCTTGCCGTAGTACGGACTCCACGGATTCCAGAGCGTCCAGTTACTGGTCTCCTCGCGGCTCAGCTCAAACACCTTGCCGCCGTCGGCAAGATCCGACGGCCAGGGATACGTCAGCTCTGACCGCGGCTGGAAATCGGTTTTGTGGAAGATACGCTTATAGTCTTTATCGGTTTTAAAAATGTCATAATACTCACCCGACGATGCGTACAACCAGCTTGTACGGCCGTCAATTGCCGCATTTGCATATACGTAGGTTGTCACGTTATCCGCCTCCGGCGCAACGCGGTCATACCGATCCATCGTCACATTGGTCACCGTTTTCCAATACGGCTGCGGCCGCTCTGTCGGCGTCGGCTCGGTGCCGGCGATCTTATCGCGCCGATTTAATAGGCCGGTCAACTGTTTTTTGCTCTGGTGAATCTTATAAAGCTCCTTGTCTCTGGAGGCGTAAACCATGATGACATCGTTCTTTTCCAGTGCGGAAATATCGAGCTTTTCATCGTTTTCGCCGTAGAAAAATACCTTGCGGCTATTTACGTCCTTGTCGGACAGATCAAGCGTCTTGGTATCGACCTTGCCCACGCCATAGACGTTATAGTTGATCTGCATATTGTTTGCGTCCACGCTGGACACCACATAGGCATCGTAATTTTCTACCGAAAGCACATTCTGAAAATCGTTGTTGGCGTTATTTAAAATCACCAGTCTGCCCTGATTCCGGTTTTCGTCCAAAAACTTCTGCGTATCCGCTGCGGTCGCAAACTCCTCCGCCTTGCCGTTATACATAATCACCGGCTTTTTCAGCGTAATCTGCTTTGCCGTTCTCTTATTCTCAACCTCGTACGAGACGGTAACATCAAAGCTTTCATTCACGCTGACGGATTCGATATCGTCAAAATCAATTTCGGTCGATACGGTGCTGTCCTTCTGCGGAAAGAATGCGATAACCTTATTCTTTAACGCATTCTTGTCGATGCTGTAATAAAAATCGACATGATATCCGATATAACTTCCCATATCCAGGTCGGTCGTATATACGGTATCGTCAATCATCACATCGCTTGCGTACAGGTCGTCACTGTCCAGCGTTGATTCGTAACACGCAACCACGGTACCGCTTTTCTTTTCGGTGCGGTGATAGGCAGACAATGCCGTCTTGTCCTTTGCAACCTCGATGCGGCGATCCTCACCGTAGGTTTTCACCTCCATCAGCTCAACCTCTAAGGACTGCTCAATCAGCATTGCCAGCTTCCATCTCGGAATCGGCTGATCGTAGCCGTCCGAAAAATCGATGCCGGTCAGCATGCCCAATTCGTTGGCAACGGTGATATATCCGCCGGGGTATGTACCGCGCATTTGCGCCTTAGGCTCATAACCCAGTGCGCAAACCATAATCTTGATTGCCTGTTCGGCGGTCACCTCGTCCTCCGGGGCAAAGGTGCCGTCTCCGTTTCCGTTTACCAGGCCAAGGTCTGAGGCCGTGTCAATATAAAACTTGCCCCAGTAATCATCTGCCACGTCGCTGTACCGGCTCTTGGAATTCCCCGGATTTTCCGTGTCGATGCCCAGAAAACGAACCGCCGCCGTGCTCATTTCCGCACGGGTGAGAAAATCGTTTTCTCCAAAGTCCGTCTCTGATTTACCCTGCATGATACCCAGCGCTGAGAGCACCGTCACCGCACGGTAATAGGGCATGCCCTCTAAAGATACCGCTGCCGTTTCCTGCTCCTCGGCTGTGGCGGCCGCCGTCTCATCGTCTGCATACGCAAACATTCCGGCTGACATCACAACCATGTTGATCATAAGAATTATGCTAAGAAATTTCTTCATTCTTATTCCCTCATCTCCTTTTTTCGTTGACTTTATCGCCTTACCGCAACGCCGCTATTTTGGGAAAACAACGCAGGTTGTCAACGGCTTTGCCGACCATGCATCCCACAGCATCACCTTCATCGAAAACTTTCCGCTCTCCCTTGCTTTGTCCGTCTGAAAGGTCATTAAAACATTTTGGGATCCACCGGCCGTCAGGCTGATGCCGCCCTGATGCATGAGATCAACCAGCGTTCCGTCATCATAGAGCGCTATGATCGCATTTGCGCCATCCAGTCCGTTTTCGGAGTAAAGCTCAATTTCAAAATCAACGCCACTTGAAAACCCCTCTGCAGACACCTTAGGCGTTATCAGCGTAAAGCTGCCGCGCTGCGCGCCGCCCAGCTCCTCGTTTGCCCAGTAGCCCGGTGTCACGATTTCGATTTCTGCCGTCTGCATATTGCCTTCCATCACCGTATCCGTGGTCGGCAGGATTTTCCTGTAATTTTGCATTTGGATGCAGATAGTTTTTTCGGACGTATCAAACGTGATATCTGCCGGGCTGACCTTCGCTGTATTGCCGCCGGTGCGAAGCGTCACCTCCATTGCATCCTTTTGCTTTGCCCAATCCTCAAAGTTTACATTATCTTTGACGTCAAAGCCTAAGACAATGCTGTTTTTGTAGTCGTCATACTGGAACGTTTCGCCGCCCCTAAGTTCCGGGGCAAAACGGGTGCTGACCGCGAAATACCGAACCTCACACTCCGCATCGGTTCCGCCGGCATACAGGGCATACACGCCGTCCGGCAGCGATTCCTTGAATAAGAACCGGAAGGTCGCCGCACCGTTTGTGATGTACTGTTGCTGCATCAGCACAACATTTTCCTCCGTCGGTGCCGCCGGTACTCCGTCTATTACGGGAACCGCAGTCAGCGATGCATAACCGGCCTTCTTCTTTTTGAAGGTCACCGTCACGGTGTTTTCCAGTTCATTTTTAACTGCCGGCAGTTTTCCGCTTGCGCTCTCTGCCAGATCAATACTGCCCTGTTCGGTCGTCCACGCGATGCTCTCGATGGTGTTCATATCCGCAACTTCAAAATATCTCGTCACCGGTTCGCATCCGTCTCCGCCGATGTGCATCGCATAGATGCCAGGGCCGACCGATTCCTTTAGTCCAAAGTCAAAAACTGCGGTTCCGTCCGAAATCTTCTGCTGCTGCATCAGCACGACATTCTCTTTCGTTACGGGCAATGCGATGCCGTTTTCCGCCGGAACCACGGTGAGGGAAGCATACTGTGCGGTTCCGCCCGAAAACGTCACGCGCAGCGTATTTGTTTTTACCGCGCCGATTTTCGGCAGCTCGCCGTCCGGCGTCTCGGCCGGAATCACGGTGCCGGGATTGGTTTCCAGCACAACCGCCGTCACCGTATCGGCAAATGCGGTCATGCCTGCAAACGCCACAACTGCGGCAAACAGATATGCAGTAAGCCATTTCAGTATTTTTTTCATCACTGCATCCTCTCAATCTCTTTCTATCAATTTACCTTATTTTCATTTCCGTCCCACATTTTCCAATCGTTTCAACACGCAGAATTTTGCAGAGGAGGGCAGCCGCCCTCCGCCACAAAACTCTGCCGCTTTCAGCATGTGTTTATGTTTTTAAACACCGTATGCCGCTTAGTGAATGGTCTTTAAAAACTCTGTGTATTCCGCCGTGATATCCTTCAGTTCCTGATCAAGGCCGGCCTTGTCAAGCACATCGAGGAACTCATTGAGAGTCGGTTCAACTTCTACAACACCGAGCTGCAGCTGCTTTTCGTAGTTGGAAACGGCCGTCTTGATTTCAAGCTGTCTCTGCTTTCTCTCAGGATCGGTAACCTCTTTCAGGTTAAACTTACCGGCATCCCAGTCAGCCGCGCTGTCGTTAAACGCCTTAAGCTGCTCGTGTTTGTCGGGATCGTCTCCCTCTACCAGATAGTCAAGGAATACATTGCCGACAATCCAGCTGTTGTTGTAAAGGTCATAGCCGCTGCCCTCGATCGGCGCTACGGTCTTGTCATCGATCTTGGTATAGTGCTTGCCCTCGATGCCGTGAATTACCAGATTCTTTACGTACGGGTCGGTGTTTAAGATGTTTAAAAATCTCATAACTCTTGCAGGGTTCTTACTGGTTGCGGAGATTGCCTGCATCGAACCGGTACCTGCAAGGTGATCCATCTTCGGCTCCGTGACTGCAACCTGTTCAAAATCGTAGTTGCTGTTTTTAAACAGCTCCTGTACCTTACCCGGCTTTAACGGCTGCAGCATGACAAAGGTCTTACCTTCGCTCATTCTTGCAACCTGATCCGTTGTCGTCAGCACGTCGGGGCGAACATAGCCTTTGGTATAAAAATCTCTTGCGGTATCCAATGCCTGTCTGTATTCTTTGGTTGCATACTTGTTGACCGGCATGCTGTCATACTTGCCGTCCATGATATAGTTTGCGGACTGAACCAGCACTGCCGGTTCGCTGGCACCGTAAGCCCAGTCGATCGGATATTTCATATCGGGCTCTTTTTCTTTGATCATTTTAATCACCGGTTCCAGTTCTTCAAAGCTCTTGTACTGGCTCATGTCGATGTTGTACTTTTCTGCGATATCTTTTCTGTAAATCCAACCGTACTGGGTTGCCATTTCCTTATAAACGGGCAGCGCGTAGAGTCTGCCGTCTACGTAGGAATATTCCAGCTTTTCTTCACCCATGGTGTCGGTGATATCCTTTAAATAGGTATCCAGATAATCGGTCAGGTCATAGAATGCGCCTTTTCTTGAGTTGCCAATATAGTCAAGCGCCCATCTTGCAACAAATGCCAGGTCAAAATATTCTCCTGCGTTGATCATGGTACCAAGCTTGCTGGTGTACTGTGCGCTCGGCAGGCAGTTGATTTTTACGGTTGCGTTGATTTTGTCTTTCAGATAAGCGTTGAGTGCTTCTTCTACGCTGGCTACATCATTCTGTGCATCGCACATGAGATACCATTGAATTTCATAAGTATCCTCAGGAACCGTGTTCGGATCCTCGGTCAGCGCCGTCTTGTCATTCTTGCCGCCGCAGCCGACAAGCGTTCCGCAGAACATTACGAGCGTCAAAAGCATAGCTAAAATTTTTTTCATGCGATTACCACCTTTTTTATATAATTTTTTTATTATTTTTAATTTAAGAACGGAAGGTGTTTCTTCCTAATAAATTACAACATTTCTTTTCTTACTCTTTGACCGAACCGACGGTAAGACCCTGGATAAAGTATTTCTGGAAGAACGGATAGGTGATCAGGATCGGCCCCATCGCCACAAAACAGAGCGCCATCCGCGCACCCTCTGACGGGATTTCCGCAAGTCCGGCGGACGCCTGTGCCGCAAATTCCGGGTTCTCGTTGATCATCTGAATGTTCTGCATCATCTGCTGCAGCAAGAACTGCAGGTTATACAGTTTGGGATCGACAATGTACAAAAGCGGCAGATTCCATTCGTTCCAGTACATCAGCACCTGAAACAGTGCGATGGTCGCAAGTCCCGGAAGCGCAATCGGGAAAACCAGCTGCCACAAAATCCGCAGCTCTCCTGCGCCGTCCAGCTTTCCGGATTCGATGATTGCCGTCGGAACGCCCGTCTTAAAAAACGTTCTCAGCACAACCACATACCAGGGACTCATCATACACGGAAGTATCATAACCCAGATGGTATTTTGTAAATGGTAAATCGTGGTGATTACCATATAGGACGCTACCTGACCGCCGCTGAATAACATGGTAAATAAGATGTAGTAAGTGATCGGTTTTCTGAGTTTAAAGTCCGAACGGGAGAGCGGATAGGCAACGTGGGCAATCACCAGTACCGAAAGCGTTCCGCCGACTACGGCGTTGAAGATTGTGACGCCGTATGCCCGAATGATCTTGGTGGAGTCCATAAAGATGTACCGATATGCCTCAAAGCTAAAATCCCTGGGCAAAAGCTGGTAACCGTTTTCTACCACCGACTTGTTACTGCTGAGCGATATACTGAGTGTCAACAAGATAGGGAACAAACAGCAAACCGCCATAAGAATAAAGATAATATGTAATACGATGTTGAACTTTTTTCCTGCTACCATTTGTATCCTTCCTTAAAATAGAGAATTTTCACCATGACTGATTTTATCGACTACCTTGTTGGTGGTGATAACCAATATACATCCGACAATCGACTGTAAGAACGAGGTCGATGATGCAAGGCCGAGGGTTGCCGCCGATCCTGAGGTTAAGTTTTTAAAGGTGTACACCGGGATCGTCGTTGTAACATCTTTGATCGCGCCGGAATTCATCGGCACCTGATAGTACAGTCCGAAATCACCGCCGAGGATGCTGCCCACCTGTGTAATCAGCTGAATACATACCAGCGTGCGCAGTGACGGAAGGGTGATATGCCAGATTTGCTTTGACAGACTTGCGCCGTCAATCGACGCTGCCTCATAAAGCTGAGTATCAATGCCGGCAATCGCGGCCGTATACATGATGGAGCTGTACCCCGTCCACTTCCAGAAGTTAACCAGCGGCAGAATAAACGGCCACGGCCACTCGGTGGTGTACCAGTTGATCGGGTCAATGCCAAACATCGGAAGTATCGTTCTGTTTAAGAAACCGTTCTCCATATTTAAAAACGCCAAAACGAGATAGCTGACGATAACCATCGATAAAAAGTAAGGCATAATAAATACTGTCTGATAGATCTTCTTTCCCCACTTTCCGCGGAGAAGTCCCAGCACGATCGCCAGCGCCAGGTTCAGCACCGTGCCGACCACCAGGAACAAGAAGTTATACCCCAGCGTGTTGCGCAGCATGATGTATGCATCGTTGGATTTAAACAGATACGAGAAGTTGGCAAGTCCGTTCCACGGGCTGCCGAAGATTCCGTCCCGAACATTAAAATCCTTAAATGCGAGAATCAATCCAAACATCGGCACATAGGAAAACATAAACACCAGTATGATCGC
>JABLTO010019791.1_pt1 | contig 46448 bp, 33 predicted proteins | sample 7160091 | NCBI WGS metagenome assembly JABLTO01 (sample SAMN14651225, study PRJNA627086) | human gut metagenome | isolation source: feces | host: Homo sapiens
CACAGCGCCTCTGCCTTATATTCTGATAATTCGTAAAACTCTCTTATTCCGGTAACCGCCTTGCTGATCACCTCCGGAGTCCGGTAATACATTGCTTTAAGATAAAGAAAATAATTCGCTTCTAACGGTTTAAAACCGCCTTTTTGTGCAATCTCTTCTAAAGCTTCCATCGCCGCCTTTGCCTCTTCCTGCTGTTCTTCCATTAACAGGAAATGCATTCGGTAAAGCTTCCATTCATTCTCTTCAGTAGAACGATACAATTCTTTTAAAACCTGTCCGGAATCTTCCGCAAAATCTTCAAATCCAATACTTCCTGTCCTAAAATACAGATAATTATGCATAAGTTCCGCCCGCTTCTTCTTTAATAAAAGCTTCTGTTCTTTATCCTTTATCAAAGCAGAAGACTCTGTCCACCATTCAACCGGAATCTTTATATCCTGCCGAACTGTATCGATTCGTATAACATCGCTTCCATTCCGAAGATTCTGTTTCTTCTCTATCGTAAACGAAAACGTTCCTTCTGTAAAATCATCACTGGAAAAACGGCTCACAGATGGCTGAACCTGTCCCTTTTCACTGTAAATTCTTCCTTCTACATACCCTGCTGAAGTAAGTGCTATTGACAAAGTAGTCTGCGTATCGCTCTCTTCCATTACAATCTTTTCACCAGATACTTCAAGAAACGTCGGTTCTTTATATCCTGCCGCTGTAAGAAATTCTTCTAAGATAAGACTTCTTGATCTGCTCTTCATGAGACTGTGATATAAGCTCTTTTGTTCTGGAAGATGTTCCAGAAATACTTTTTCAAAATTCGGCAGGAAAAATAATTCCATCGCCTCTTTTCGATTCTCTCTATAAATATCTACGAATTCTTCCATCGTAGATATTCTTCCTTTTGAAGTTTCTATATATTTATGTATGACCTTGACAGAGTAAGGAATCGTATATTCGCCCCCATTGGTAATGAGAACTATGTCTCCTTCAAAACTGCTATCCGCCGTCGCCAGCTTGCCTTTAAAATAAAAAGGAATCTCCTGACGGATTCCCTCAAGCCGCTCTACTTCTACTGCCATCTTATCGCTGGTTGTACATACATATCCTTCTATCGGAATCTTATTCTCACTCTCAATGAAAAAGGAATCTTTGTAAACTCGTCCCTCTTCCACCTCAATATCCAGACTCGTAATGGAAAGGCTTACGATTGGCGTTGTATCGTTATTCACCTGGTTTATTATATTAATTTCTTCTTTCACGTCCTATATCCTTCCCTTTTCCATGATATGTCATATTATAGCAAACATTGCTCTATTTTTAAACAGATACAAAAGTTTTTTCCTAATTTATTTTTAAATAAATTTCTAACATTTTTCATAACTTTTTGTGCTATTTTAGACAAATCCAAATGATTGTCCTTTGACATTAAAAAGGCTTCGTCTTAGTATTGATTTAGTTATTTTATTATTTTGGTGAAGTGCGCCCATAATAAGATTATGGCAGTTTCACAATACCGTTTCATACGAAGGTGTACCGTATTAGTGAAGCTACAATAAGTACCAAGCCAAGATACGGGAGGTTGAACAAATGAAAAAACTATTGACCGGACTTTCTGCTTTTCTGCTGTTTAGTCCACTCCATGTATTTGCTGCTGACGGAGCGCTCTCTGATACTGCACTTGGAAATACACTTCCTCTTTGGAGTTGTATTCCTTTTGCTGGAATGCTCCTGAGTATTGCCATATTTCCTCTGGTAAAAGAAGAATGGTGGGAAAAGCATAAACCCTGGGTCGTTGCTTTCTGGTCTCTTTTATTTCTCATTCCATTCGCTGTAATCTTCGGTGGACATATTGCATTAGAACATTTAATAGAAGTAACACTTGGTGATTATCTTACCTTTATTGTTCTTCTGTTTGGTCTGTTCTGTGTTGCCGGTAACATCAGTTTACAAGGTGATCTGACCGGTAACCCAAAAGTAAATGTTGTATTACTACTCATCGGAACCCTGCTTTCGAGCTGGATTGGAACAACCGGAGCAAGTATGCTCATGATCCGCCCGATCATAAGAGCAAATAAATGGCGGCAGCGCAAAGTACAGATTATGGTATTTTTCATTTTCCTTATTTCTAATATCGGTGGCTGTCTCACACCAGTAGGTGATCCACCTCTTTTAATGGGATTTATGAACGGTGTTGGATTCTTCTGGAGTCTTGATCTGCTTCCTGTAATGCTCTTGAATGTTCTTATCCTGCTTACTCTGTTTTTCCTGATTGATACAAAGGCATACAAGAAGGATATCGCTGATGGTTTTAAACCAGAGATTCGTCCGGAACGCGAGCGTGTTAAACTTCACTTAGATGGTGCTCACAACATTGCCTTTATGCTTATCATTGTTGCAGCAGTTATTTTAAGCGGTGTCCTTCCTACAACATTTCCTGTTTTCAGTGAAGGACTTACGATCATGGGAGTAACCTTATCCTATGCTTCCATTATCGAAATTATAATGATACTTGCTTCCGCCTATCTTTCTTTTAAAACAACAAAGAAAGAAATCCGAGACAGCAACCACTTTACCTGGGATGCCATCGAAGAAGTTGCCATTCTTTTCATCGGTATCTTTATCACCATGATCCCGGCACTTCTTATTCTGAAAGCACGAGGTGCTGATCTTGGACTGACACAGCCATGGCAGTTCTTCTGGATAACCGGAGCACTATCAAGCTTCCTTGATAACACGCCAACTTACCTGGTATTCTTTACTACCGCAGCTTCCCTTGGATTTACCTCCGGTGTACAAACATTGACCAGTTTTATTCCGAAGGCGATTCTGATGGCGATTTCCTGTGGTGCCGTATTTATGGGTGCCAATACCTATATTGGTAACGCTCCAAACTTTATGGTACGCTCTATTGCAGAAGAAAACGGTATCAAGATGCCATCCTTCTTTGGATATATGTTCTGGTCACTCAGTTGTCTGATTCCGGTATTTTTAATCGATATGCTGATTTTCTTCCTATAAGATTTTAAGTAGGCTTTTAAAATATAAAAAATATAAAAATAAAAATCTCAGTATAGTCTCTGTGGTGATGCTCATCACAAATGCTATACTGAGATTTTTTATTTACAATCCTTCTTCTTATTAACACGAAAGCTACTTACCTTACATTATTATTCCCGAAGAGAATCATCTTTTATCGTACCGTTTTTCAAAAATGGTTCTACAAGCTTCTCCCACTCGTACTGCCATAATACCTCAGAACCCTTTGGTGTATCTTCCTGTCGCCCCATAAACTGGCTGAGATATACTCCATGTTCCTTCCAGGCTTTCCCGTTTGTCGCAGCATTTAGTATGACCGGCTGCAAATTATCCATCGTATGTGCAAATCTGGATTCTGGTGTATTCTTTGCCTCGAATTCTTCCCAGATTGCTTTTAACTTTGCTCCCTGATCTTCCGGCAAAAGACCATACAGCCTTTTGGCTGCCTTCTGTTCTCTTTGAGCCTGGGTCTTCTTTCCGTCTTCATCATAAGCATACGTATCACCGGCATCAATTTCAACCACATCATGAAACAGCACCATGACCATTGTTTTTAACACATCAATCGGTTCGTTGGCATATTCTGATAAGAGAAACGTCATTAATGCCAGATGCCATGCATGTTCTGCATCATTCTCTTTCCTCTTTCCATCTGATAAATAAGTCTGTCTGCCAATAAACTTTTCTTTATCCATCTCGCGGATAAAGTTGATCTGCTGTTCTAATCGTTTTGTCTGTTCTGAAAATGTATTTGTATTTTCCGATTGTTTTTTTGTATTCATTCTTACTCTTTTACTCTCTTCTAAGGTTTCCTTAACGTATTCTTATCTTTCGGGTTTCTGACCAGCCAGACCAGGATTTCACCCCAGCCTTTTTATAAGAATAACGCACCCGAAAATAATATACTTTCTTTTTTAACTGTTTAGTAATAAGGCTCCCATTTTTACGGCTTATCGATACTTTTTTTGCCTTTTTAAAACGAGCGTTTGTCGCATACTGAACTTGATACGTTGTTGTGTATGTTCTTTTTTTCCAGAAAACCTTTGCTTTTCTTTTGGTGTTGCGCCGTACCTTTACTTCTTTCAGTGGCTTTAAGAAATATGCTTTCTTTACTGAGCTGAATCCTCCAAACACGCCCCCGTTATATGCCCGTACTTTATAAGAATACTTCTTACCCTGCTTAACCTTTTTATCAATGTAAAAATCTTTTGAAGAAGACACGACCGCTACCTTTTTCCATGATCCCTTATTCTTTCTTCTATAGACATAATAGGAATCTGCGCCGTACGCCTTTTTCCAGCTAACTTTGATTCCCTTCTTTACATTAGATACATTTTTCAGTGTTGTACGGAAAATAACGATATACCGCTTATGGGAGATTCCTCTTTGAAACAGATTCGTCATAATCGGACAGCCCCATCCATAATAACTGTCCTTTCCTTTTGAACCAAGATCCCTGCAGTATAATTTTAATTCCCGATAAATACCATCTACCGATAAATTAGACTGCATCATTTTTAAATAAGCAATCGCCGCTGTAATATGAGGTGCTGCCATAGATGTTCCTGACATTGTCGCAAAGTTCCCTTTATAGTAAGCGCTGACAATACCGCTTCCCGGAGCCGTAAAATCAATGGCACTTCCACGATTGGAGTAATAGGCAAGTTGCTGGCTTGAATCAATTGCTGAAACAGCGATTGTCTTACTATAACAAGCCGGATAACAATAACGAACATCCACACCTTTACTTCCACCTTCTCCATTACCGGCAGCGCAGCAAATAGGAATCCCTCTATTATATGCCTTATTAATTGTCGAATCAAGATAATCATATAAGCTGGCATTCACATCAATAAATCCCATACTCAGATTTACGACATCTGCATTTTTGCTGACAGCGTACTGCAATGCTGTCTTTATCGTCAGCAAAGAAGACTTTCCTTCATTATTAGATACTCTAAGTACTAGCAGTTCAACATTTGCCGGCGTAGCATCTGCGATAATTCCACTTACATGGGTACCATGTCCAAAAGTATCCTGTACATTATGATTATTCCCAAAGAAATTATAACTTTGTGAAGAAACTTTTCGTCCTGCAAATAAAACATTGGAAGTATCAATTCCTGTGTCAACTACCGCAACAGTGACACGTCTTGTATACCCGCTTGAGGCAGCCTGCTTCTTCAATTCATTCAATCCCATATAATCGCTTCCCCAGGAATAGGTTTCCTGGCCATTCTCTCCCCCCTGAGAAAGAGGAAGTCCCATCGTAGAATCTTCAACAGAAACTACTTTATCCGGATAACAGGATGAATAAGTCCGGCTTAACTGCTGAAAGGCTTCTTCCGTTTTTTCCTCTGAATCATATTGTAAAATCGTTTCATGATCCATTTCATTGACATAAACTTCTGATGCACCACAAGTATCCTTTACCTGATCACTTTCCACAATAAGACGCTTCGTCTGATATGGTGCGGTCACTTCTAAATCTCCGTCCGTATTCTCTTTGACTTCATATACGCCATCCTGCTTATCAAGATAATTATCTAAAACATCTTCTGACTTTGTTATACTCTTTGCTTTTGAAGAACTAACATCAAATGTATCTGAAACCTGCTCCTGTTCTCCGTCTTTTTCCATCGTATCTGTTCCCGGAGTAATTACCATTTTTTCAAAGTAATCATCATCCCATGTATCTGATATCAAAGCGGATATCTGTTTATAATCCGTAACATCCTGTTTGGTTCCTGATACTTCTGCTGCATCTGTAATACGAAAAGAGAAAAAAGCACACAGTATACAAATCATCGTTACAGCTGTTATTTTCTTCCACATGTTATTCACCTCCGGGGATATACCATAATTTACTACACGCCTGCTTCTCGGAAAAGAGCATTCACGATCGTATGGTATTCCGCAACTGTCTTTGCCTTCTTTATCTTCTTTCCATACTTCTCACATTCCGGGAAAAGTGGAATCATATAAGACCATACTTCTTTTAATTTAAACAAAACATTTCTTCCGCCAGACATAATATATTCATATCCATAGCACAACTCATCCAGAAATGCCTTCCATCTGGCATAATCTATGTCTTTTTTTGAAAATTCTAAGCTTTTGTCTCCTGCACAGTCAAAACTTTCTGTAAGCTGAGGATTCGCGATCATTCCCCGGCCGACCATCACAGCCGACAGTTTAGGAAATCGCTTTATTACTTCCTGTACATCCTGCGCACAAAATATATCTCCGTTATAACAGACTGGATGTATACTTTGTGAAAAACCTTCTGCAAAAGCCTCGTAGTTTACCGGATTCTTATAGTAATCTTCTCTTACCCTTGCATGAATGATCACTTCCGAAATCGGAAACTGATTATACAGAGAGATCAAGTCTTTTATTTCTTCTGGCTTCTCCATGCCAAGTCTTGTCTTTACAGAAACAGCTAGGTTCACTCCCGAAAAAACTTCATCAAAAAAAGCTTTCATCCCATCAAGATCTGACAAAAAACCACTTCCCTTTTTCTTAGAAACAACCGTTCCGGATGGACATCCCAGATTAAGGTTCACTTCCTTATACCCAAACTCTCCCATCATCTGTGCCACTTTTATAAAATCTTCTGACTTATTCGTAAGAATCTGCGGCACAACTACGATATCCTGATTATGTTCTGGCAAAATGTCATTCTTCTCTCTGGTATTTAAGCCTTTTTTCGGTTTTGGGGTCACAAACGGAGTAAAATATTTATCTACTCCATGAAAAAACTTATGATGTGCATTACGATAAATATACCCGGTAATCCCTTCAAGAGGTGCAGCGTAACACTGCACCTTATGTTTGTTTTCCACTATTTAAGCCTCTTTAATACTTCTACAGTATATTCGTAAATTCTCTTTGTACTTGAAATGGAGAGACGTTCCTGTGGTGTATGAATGTCAAAAATGTCTGGTCCATAAGATACACAATCAAGACCCGGCATCTTCTCGGAGAATAATCCGCACTCAACACCAGCATGGATTACTTCCATTACAGGCTCTTTTTTATACATTTCACGATAAGTATCTCCCATTAAAATACGGAGCTTGGAATCTTCTACATATTCCCATGCAGGATAATCACCGGAACGGCTTACCTTTCCGCCAAGACTTTCTGTCAAACATACTAATCTATCATAAAGCTCTTCTTTCTCACTTGCTACGCTGCTTCGTACAGAAAATACAAGAGAAACTGTATCTGCTTTTGTTTCTAAAATACCAGGATTTAAAGAAGTCTGTACAAGCCCTTCCATATCCTTACTCATCTTCTGCACACCCCAAGGGAATGTACGAAGTGCTGTGATTACTGCATTACCACAGACATCCGTCATAGGAAGCACACCGTCAACACTTTCTGCATCCTCTTTTGAAAGCTCTAAAAATCCTTCAATAGACATGCCTGCATCTGTCTTATGGTATTCTTTTTCAATGATTCCCTGCTGTTCCTTAAGGATATCCATGAAAAGATCTTCCTGACCTGGTGCAAACATAAGGATTGCTCTTGCACTTCTTGTAATCGCATTATCTTTTAATCCACCATCTACAGATACAACTGTAAAATCAGCCTTTTTCTTTAATTCATAAAGAACTCTTCCAAGAACAACATTCGCATTCGCGCCCTGTTTCTGAATCTCTACACCGGAATGTCCACCTGTCACGCCACTTACGTGAATAGAAACCAGCTTACCGTTCCAACGTCTTCTCTCTGCTGGGAATTCACAATCCACTCTCATTCCTCCAGCACATCCAACAAGGAAATGTCCCTCATTCTCAGAATCCAGATTCAGCATAAGACGAGACTTCAAAGAAGAACAATCCATTGCTACCGCACCAAGCATACCAATCTCTTCATCTACAGTAAATACTGCTTCGATCGGTGGATGTTCCAGAGTATCATCATCAAGAATTGCCAATGCCATTGCTACCGCAATTCCATCATCTCCACCTAATGTAGTTCCTTCTGCATAAATATAGTCACCATCGATTGCTAAAGATAATCCATCCTTCTCAAAATCAATCGTACAGTCAGCTTCCTTCTCACATACCATATCCAGATGTCCCTGAATAATTACTGGCTTGGAATCCTCATATCCTTTTGAACCATTCTTTAAGATAATAATATTATTCTCCGCATCCTGATGATATGCCAAACCTCTTTCTTTTGCAAAATTCACACAATAATCACTGATTGCTTTTGTATTCGTTGAACCATGTGGAATATTACAAAGCTCCTCAAAATAATAAAATACCTTTTCTGGCACTAAGTTATCTAAAACTCTCATTTTTATCCTCCTATATTTACCGGACATTTTTCGCTGCTTTATGTTCTAAAAAATTATCCATTCATTCCGGCATATTATTACTTATTATAACTCAAATTCTATCTTTACGCAATTTCTATCTTGTCCCAATTAGCTTTTTTGCACTTGTATTTGTAAACTTAACCCACTATACTAAAAATATGAACGAAATTACGACAATACAAATATTTAAGGAAATTATTGAGGAAATCATTTATGGAACAAAAACAATTTTCACCTACAGATTCACATTTTGAACATAGTTCTTTTCAACATTCCCCCAGCACACCTGCCGCTTCATTATCGCTGCAGCCGATTGCCTATATTCACTCTGATTTTTCAGAAAAATTTGGCATTCCACGCCAAAGCGGTTTAGTAAGTAGCCTGCAGGCTAAAATCGTATTTACAGAACCATTTCGCAATCAGGACTGCATCCGCGGAATCGAAGAATTCTCCCATCTATGGCTTATTTGGGGGTTTTCCAAAAATCAGCGTGACAAGTGGACACCAACCGTCCGCCCGCCAAGACTCGGCGGAAATAAAAGAAAAGGAGTATTTGCCAGTCGTGCGCCTTTCCGCCCAAACCCTCTTGGACTATCCTCTGTACGCTTAGAAAAATGTATCCCCACTTCTCCGGAAGGACCACTGCTCTATATTTCCGGTGCTGATTTATTAGACGGTACTCCAATCTACGACATCAAACCATATCTTGCTTTTACCGATTCCCATCCGGAAGCTTCCGGAAGCTTTTCCACAAAAGCTTTAGAACACCGTCTTGTCATCCACTGTCCAGAGGGATTACTGCACCTTATCCCCATAGAAAAAAGACAGTCTCTCTTAGACTGCCTTTCCCTTGACCCACGACCTTCCTACCAACATGATCCAGAGCGAATCTACGGCATGAACTACGCAGGTTTTGATATTCACTTCAAAGTAAATCATAATGATCTCTTTGTTACAGAGATTATTCCTTCTCACGAAATACAATAAGCTTACTGATAATATAATTCAGTACAACTACGACAAACTGTGCTGCAACCTTTACTAAAATACTGTTGAAGTGCAGTTTGTTAATAAAGATCAAAAGAATCACTTCCTCGACAACTAATGTAAACAAACGTCCGCCAAAGAAATTGATGATTTCCAAAAACACTTCCTTTACTCCATGTCTCTCCGCATTAAAGACCCATATTTTATTCGTTACATAAGCAAATAATACCGCCAGAATCCATGAAATAATATTCGCTACAAGAGGATTCATATGTAATGCCACATCACAATAACTATAAGAACCAATACTGATGACTGTAGTTAACCCTCCAAAAAATAAATATAACAATACTTCTTTATATTTATAATAGATGCTCTCAAAAATATTCAATCCCGGAAGCGCCATAATCTTATCAAAAATATCTTTCTTTTGTATGTTCTTTTCTACTTTCTTTTCTATTTGCTTTTCTATTTGCTTTTCTTGTTCCATCTCTATTCTCCCACTATTTTTTCTAACAATACACTTGTGGAATCATAACATAAGATTTATTTTTTTTCAATAGACGAAAAATAACTTTCTCCCTTACAGTAAATGTAAAAGAGAAAGTTATTTTTCTGTTTTTGATAAATTTGAAAGGATACTGATCTATACTATTATATTCTACTTACTTCGTAAATTATTTCTTAATAACTACTTTCTTTATAAGACTCCATTTTCCATAAACTTTTGTCTTACCATCTAATTTGTAAGCTCTTGCCTTGATATAATAAATCTTTTTCTTTTTCAGCTTTCTGATCGTCTTTGTAAGCTTTGTGGTAGAAACTTTCTTTGTCGCTTTCTTTGTAAAGTTCATATTTGTAGAGTACATAATTTCATAACCACTTGCCTGTGCCACTTTTTTCAGATTTACTTTTGCCTTTTTGCCTTTTAAAGCTTTCGCTCTTACTTTTACACGAGCTGGTGCAGCTACCTTCTTTATCTGTGTATCCGGCTTTGTCACAGTTGTATTCTCTGCCTTCTTAGCCGGTGCAGCTACCATAGATAAATCATAAGTAATATCATCTGCACTTAAACTGGATACTTCATATGTTGTTCCATCTGCTTTACATGTCTGGATATCTGCATACAGTGCCTTGGCAAAATCCATTGTTTCATCACCAATCGCGATACCAAGCTTTGTTGCATAATATTCTAAGTTTGCTTTGTCGTTCTTGTAAACATTAAGCATCTGTGCATTTACATTTTTCTGAAGTTCTTCCATCTTTGTCATATATGCAGTATAGAACTGTTTTACACCTTTTCCATATGCCGTTCTATTATCCCCATCTTCACATAAGAAACCTACATTACGGAAAATCCAATAAGCAGCGCGGGAATTATAATTGTGTGCTTCCATCTTATATGCGCTTGATACATCTGTTAATAATGCTCCATAGAATGGTACAAATGTTGACATATCTGCATTACCCATACATACCCACTGTACCGTAGCAAGTTCTGCCGGCATAGATGAATCAATCTGGAAAATATGACATTCCGCTGAAGACTTCACGCCAATTACTCGTGAAATATCTCTTCCAAAGTTCATGTTCTCATAACGATATCCAGCTAATTCATATAACTTTTCTACAGTAACATTCTTAACATTAATGAAAATATCCTGATAATCATCTGTATAAATGGCTGTGTTATCTTGTCCATTTAAAAGATACTGTCCTCCACGAATTCTGTCTGCATTCCCAGCACTATATCCCTTACCTGTGTAAGATAACTTCACATTAATATCGCCCTTTCCGTCCTGTGCTGGAACATAGAATCCATTATTCTTTGCAACTTTTACAAGGTTTGGAGAAGCAATAACATTCTCTTTATCACTTAAATCCACATCTCCGATGACCAGACAGTTTGGAATAACTGCTGCTTTATTAGAAGGCATTTTAATTGCACAGTAATTATGACCCAATAACATTTCGAAATACCATACTTCATTCTTATCTGCTATAAAAAGTCCATTCCCTTCGCCTGCACCAATTGTATCCATTACATCAGCTAAAATCTCCACACCTTCACGTGCTGTAGATGCCTGACAGAGAATATAATCTGTAAGATTCTCTTCTGTAATACCTGTATTCTTTACATATGGATCGTACTGTCTGATACTCCTTGCAGCAGATGCTGATGTCGTTGCAGACATTGTAACACCTTTACTGTTTGTACCGAATTCTCCAAAATATCCATCTTCATCTCCCTCATTATCACGGCAGATCGTATAACGGTACGTTGTATCGACTTTAATCGGTGCCTGAAATTCTGTCGCACCTGATTCATCTTTATATACTGCATTCTTCCCAACATGTTTGGCCTGAATTACTTTATAAACTTTGTCCTTACGGGAGGAAATATCCTCTGTTCGTCCATACATCGTTGTTCCGTCTTTTGTACAATCTTTACCTACATAATAAGATGTACATGCCTTTGCCGGTAATGCTGTAAAAAGCATCATACCTGCAATAGAAAGCATTGTTAACACTAATTTCTTCATCTTTCTCTCTCCTCTACTTCAATAATATCAATACTATCCCACAAATCGTTTAAAAATGAAAATCTTCGTATGCTTCTTTGCATTTTTATGTATATTTTGTGGTCTTTTCTATGTATAATAATACTTTATGCATAATTAGTCAATATTTTTTGCATAATTATTTATCCATAATCCCAGCATCAAAAGGTCAGATTTCTGTATAATTTTTGTAGTTTGCATAACATAATTATACACCCAGAGTCGTTCTTTGCAAAAAAGTTCGGCTTTTTTCTTTTGCTTTGCCACAGACAGTGAAAACAAAAACAGCTTTTGGCATCGGGTGTGGCGAATGGCGTTTCCATAAACGTTCGAAAGTTGAGTATCAAAACGCAAGTCGTCTGCGATTACGCCATAGGTCCCACGCTTGTTCGTAAAAATATGGCAGCGATTCCATGCAATGCATGAATCCCTGCCATAGGGTAGGGCTGTTTTTGGTGCGACAGCCCCGTTCCTCTCTTATTCTTCTGTTACTGTATCTGTTGTTTCCTGAGAGAAATCTTCTACAGTATTCCCTTCTTCTGTTGTCTCATTCTTTACTGTTCCGGTATTCTTTTCATCTTCCGATGCTGCTGTTGTAGCGGAACTACTTGCTGTTGTGGCTGTCGCTGTACTTTCATCCACCGCTCTTTCCAATGTGATTTCCGATACGGATTCTCCGTCCGCCATTGGCATTTTAACGGTATCTTCTTTTATCCTCTTGCTTGTATAGCAGTAGATTCCATCCGCATCTTTTTTAAAGCCGGCCTTCTTTAATTCCTTTTCCGTACTGCTAAAAGTCAGATTACCCGGCAATGTAATCTGCCCATCAAACATTTCCTTACTAAAAGAAAGCTTCGTTATAATACAATCGCTTACCTTCTGATTCTTATCACTCATATTTCGAATGATCACGCCAATCTTCTTTCCATCTGTATTCGTAAGATAAGCATCTTTTTCAAGCTTCCCTCCTGGAACAAGTGTCGCATTTTCATTTCGAAGTGCCTCTAACTTCCAGCCATCCTTTGTAAAATCGGATACCTTTCCTAATAATTTATACTCTTTATCTCCTACTTTTACAGAAGAGAACATTTTATCTGTGTTCACTACAACACCATCTTCATTCTTTGTCTGTAATGCCTGTTCCTCCGAAGCCTGTTCTGCCTGCTTTTTCTCCTTTTTCAAAGCGGAAATCTGCGTTTTTAGCTTCTGATTCTGTTTCTGAAGAGACTGATTCTGATAACCTAAACCGGCAATAATAAGCACTAGAACAATTCCGATTCCTGCAGCAAATACTTTCCCCATACTGCCTGACTTCTCTATTTTATCCGATTGTTGCTCCCTTCCGGCTTTTTTTGTTTTTTCTGTTGTTACTTCCTTAAAATCTACTTTCTTAACTTCCGGATGCTTCTCCTGTGTTTCTGGTATATTCTCAGAATCTGGTGCCGCCTTCTTATCTTGACGTCTCTTTCTCCTATGTAACAGCGTTCCCTCTTCATCATCTGCACCTACAACTTCCTGCCCTGCCTCTTGTACTAGCTGTTCTACTTCTTCATCACGACTTAATCTTCTTCTCCTGCCTCTTCTGTTTTGCTTAGATTCTATGTCTGACTCTGTCTTCTCTTCATTACTATCTGAATACAATCCGTCATTATCAGAATATATACCGGAATCTCCTGCAGCATTCCTGTCATGATGAATAGCTTCCCTATCTTCTGATATGGACTCTGCATTCTCTCCTTCCTGTTCTTTCATGTAAACCTGTGTATCATCTAATTCCTTATCAGACAACATAATCCAGCTCTTCATTGTTGACTTTATTGACTTATCTTTCATTCTCTCAATCCTTTCACGAAGAAAATACTGCCAAAAGCTTTTCCTCTTTTGCGAAAATCGACATTATTTTTTCGTTCATTATAACACATTTATGCCATAAAGAAACAAACTTTCGTTATGAATTTTTTCTTTTGTTTACTTAATCACAGGAAATGTGCATCGAAATCATGTTTTCACTGATATCCTTTGTTATCTGGTCAAATGTTTCCATATCATAAGGCAGTTGTTTACTTTCTACACTATAATACGTCTTATAGCTAATCTCATTATGCTTTGCATTCCCATCAACTACATGTACAAGCTTCTCCTTATACTCTTTCAAAGGTTCTAACAGACATTTTCCATGATTCACTGTATCTTCCCGGCTTTTCTTAACCAACTGATAATACCTGGCAATCCCCGTTGCATCTGCACAGGCAAGACTTTTCAACTTCTCATCACTGCTCAGATATGCTTTATAATCACTGTTACTGTCAATAAAGGCATGTTCTACAAGAACAGTCAGCATATCATTCTCTACCCCGCCTCGGATAATTGCATAATAATCTGCAAGCACTTGGTTCGGATAGCGTTCATCCGCCTCGGAATCCCGCGTCAAAATTCCCTGATTTGTAAGTCCAAGCTTCGTAAGTTCATTTAAAATATTACAGGAAAGCTCTTGTCCTTTTCGCGCAAGAGCATCTTTGTAACCATCTTTTGCCGCAAGCACTGTACAACCATGATCATATGCTGCACATGGACCAGCCGCATTATTATGAAGACTAATCAGCGCATCCGCTCTTTTCTCTAGCGCAAACTGTATCCTCTCCGGAAGTTCTATCTCTTCATCTCCCGTCCTTGTAAGGTAAACCTCTGTATTCTCATACGATTCAAGCTCCTGTTTTAAATATACAGCAATCTTTAAATTTAAATCCTTTTCCTCCACCTTTTCATTATCCCTTGCCGCCCCGGACTGACTGCCTCCATGTCCCGGATCAAGAACAAGCACAAGAGGCTTTTCCTTCGCCCGCACCTCTGTTTTCTCTTCAAAACAAAAAACTGTACTTATCACAAAAACTATTAAACACGTAACGATAACATACTTTCTCATTATCATTTTTTCTTCCCCATATCGTCTTTCAAAAACTGCTGATATGTCCTTGGACGATATGTTCCTCCGCTAAAAGAACAGTAACGATACACACAATCCACAACATAATCAATCGCATTATAATCATCCTTCATATCCGGATCCGGATATGTAAACTTCAAAATATAATTCTTCTCCCCATCATTCGCTGCAATAATATATACTCCTGTCGTCTCTGAAGAATCTACGGAAGCCCCGATCAGGGTGCGCGCCATTCCTTCGCTGTCCGTCCTTGTCGGCTGCATCTTAAAGTAAATCTTATTTACCTGAGAGGAAAATCTATCATAAAGCTGTTTCGCATTCTCTAATGCATTTCCTTCATTCTCCTCGGTATAAACAGCAAGCTCTGCTTTTTTCTCTTCTCCGCCTTCTTTATATGTAAGACTGTACGAACTCCCCGATGCATTCACCTCACTGTGATTAAACAAATACTTCGGATATCCAAAGCTAAAACTTCCATCTTCTGAAATCACTGTGTTATATGCATCCGTACTGAGGCAGTTCTCCACACTCATATGCGAATTCTCTGTATCCTCAAGCATATGCTCTGCTTTCTTCTTCTCTCCTGCCTTATCCGAAGTGGTGTTATCTGTAGTTTTCTTATCTACATCCTTCTTATCTTTACCCCCCTTTGACGAAGTATTTTTCTTAGAATCAGAAACAGAAGAACTTTTATGAATACTGTCTATCAGCATCTCCGGAAATCCACATTTATAAAGCGCAAAACCTCCGGCTAAAACAATAAATAAATAAAGCAGAAACGGCATCGAAGACTTCTTCTTTTTTTGCGATTTAGCTTCCTGTCTCTTTTTCGTCGATTCCGATGCCGTCGTTCCTGAGACAACATCATAACCTCGATATAACTTCTTAGCTTCACTCTCCTCCTGCTTTTTCACAAATTCTTTCCATCTGCGCTGTTCCTCTTCATACCGCCTGCGCGATTCTTCCATTATACGCTGTTCCTCACGCCGTTTACGTTCCGCCTCTTCTCTGGCATATTTCTCCTCAAGAAGTTTGCGTTCCGCTTCTTCCTTTGCCGCCTCTTCTCTTTGTCTCTCTTCTTCTTTTTTCTTTTTCTTTATCTCTTCGTACTCTTTATCATCAATCTCTCTATAGTATGCATCTTCTGTCTCATTGCTATTCTTCTCTTTTGCAGATACATCCTCTCTCTCTACCTCTCGTCCACATCCTGAACAAAATCTTGCATCATCTGGCAAGTTGGTACCACAAAATCTGCACTTCATACTGGGTCACCTCTCTCATTCCTTCATGTACTCTTTCAAATTTATATTATAACAGGAAATGGAGAGAATGGGGGATTAAATACTAATTTATTTGAGGGGCTAAAGAAACGAAAACCAGAAATTTAAGATAGAAGAAACTGTGAAGATAGTCGCGGCGTAGAAAATGCCTGTTCGGCATTTTTACTGGCTCCGACATCACATTTTCTTCTATCTTAAATTTCTGGTTTTCTGCTTTTTGGCTCCAGAAGGAAATTAGTATTTTCGCTTGAGGAAGAATAAGGGGATTGTCCAGAAGGCTATGATTTTTAATCAGAGAACTATTTATCCATAAGAAAATAACAGTGAAATCCACGCCTTCTACTTAATTCGTTTTCTTTCACTATAATATCCTTACAATTCTGTAAGAAGAAATTTCTCTTCTGGCGAATTTTTCTCTGGTTAACTCTCAGAATCTTCTGGAGAATCCCCTTCTCTTTCCAATATAAATCACTAATTTGCTATTTGTTATCAAAACCAGACAGCCACTGAAATAAAATTTTATGCTGAATTGTAAGAAGACTATGATAAAGAAAAAAGAATGGTTATAAGTATTGCATTTTGTGACTTTGCGCTATGGAATTCTGACCATAGGAACTTGGAACTCGTTTTTCCCAAGTTCCTGTTTTTCTGGGCAGAATGGAATGCTTAGCGCAACGGAACAAAATCAAACTTATAACCATTCTTTTTTCTTTAGAAGACTAACTACAATTCAGCACAATATCTTCTACATAAAGCGGCGTCTGTGTCCTCAGCAAATTAGTATTTAAATTCTTCACCTGTCAGCTGCTCATATGCTTCTTTATACTTCGCAACTGTCTTATCAATAACTTCTTCCGGAAGATTATAATCGCTGTCCGGATTCTGTTTTAACCAATCTCTTACAAACTGTTTATCATAGGAAGGTTGTCCCTTACCTGCTTCGTATCCTTCTCTTGGCCAGAAACGGGAGCTGTCTGGTGTGAGCATCTCATCACCGATAACGACTCTGCCCTGCTCATCAAGACCAAATTCAAACTTGGTATCTGCAATGATGATACCTTTTTCCCAAGCGTACTCCGCACATTTCTTGTAGAGAGAAATTGTATACTCTTTTAAAATGTTTGCGTAGTAATTACCCTTGCCAGGATATGCTTTTTCAAGGATTTCTACTGTCTTATCATAAGATACGTTCTCGTCGTGATCTCCAAGATCAGCCTTTGTGGAAGGTGTATAGATCGGTTCAGGCAGTTTCTCAGATTCCTGTAATCCTTCTGGAAGCTTAATACCGCAAACGGTTCCGTTCTCTTTATAGCTTTCCCAGCCGCTTCCTGTTATGTAACCACGAACGATACATTCGATTGGGAACATCTCAAGCTTCTTACACATCATGCTGCGTCCGGCATATTTCTCATTCTGGAAGAATTCCGGCATATCTTTCACATCTGTTGAAATCATGTGGTTCGGTACTGTATTCTCTGTAAGATCAAACCAGAACTTGGACATCTGGGTTAAAATAGCACCTTTGTCTGTTACTTTGTTTTTCAAAATTACATCAAATGCTGAAATTCTGTCTGTGGCAGTGATAATTAAGCTGTCCCCGTTATCGTATACTTCGCGGACTTTTCCTTCTTTGATTGGTTTAAATTCTTTCATGTTGTCCATCCTTTTTCCAATGTGATAAGTTATAGTTTTCCTCAATTCACATCCTGCATTATTGCAAAGACTGACTTGCTGAAATTATTTTACTACAAATTTTCGCTTTGCACAATTCCCTTTTACTGCTTTTTTTCTTTCATATAAGAAGCATATGACTTACAAACGTCAGCGAGACAGCATTTTTCACAATAAGGTGTTGTTCTTGCCGTACAAACTTCTCTACCATGATACACTAAACGATGGCAAAAATCGCTTCCTTCTTCCGGCGGTATAATTTTCCACAAAGCCATCTCGACCTTCTTCGGATTTTTCTCATTGTCAACCAGACCAATCCTGTTGCAAAGGCGAATGCAGTGTGTGTCTGTTACGATTGCCGGCTTTCCAAAGACATCTCCCATAATAAGATTTGCACTCTTTCTTCCTACTCCCGGAAGCTTCATCAGATCATCAAAGTTATCTGGTACTTTAGAATCAAATTCATCTCTGAGCATCCGCATACATTTGCTGATATCTCTGGCTTTACTTTTACCAAGTCCGCAGGGACGGACGATTTCTTCAATTTCTTCTGGCTCTGCCTGCGCCAGTTCATTAATTCCCGGATACTTTGCAAATAAATCTTTCACGATAATATTTACTCTCTCATCCGTACACTGGGCTGCCAGACGCACACTGACAAGCAGCTTCCAGGCCTCATTATAGTCTAAAGTGCAGTCTGCTCCCGGATATTCTTTCTTAAGTCGCTCTATTACAATCGCTGCACGTTCTTTTTTTCGCATAGTTTTCCTCCATTTTATCAATCGCAGATTATATTTTAAAAGTAATCGTAACTATTAAGATTATATCTTGTCTTGTCTATTCTTGCAAGTTTTTTAATATTAATAATCATTATTATTTTTTAAATTTATTATAAATGGAGGTGACTAATACGAGTATTTGATTAGGATTCCAGAATCCGCATAAATTCTTCTCCAGTTATTGTTTCCTTTTCGTAGAGGAAGTTCGCTAACTCATGGAGTTTATCTTTATTTTCATTTAAGATATCCAGTGCTTTTTTATGCTGTGTTTTTACAACTTCTACGACTTTCTCATCAATTTGCTTTTGGGTATCTGCGGAACACGCAAGAGATGTGTCACCGCCAAGATACTGATTATTGACCGTTTCCATTGCAACCATGTCAAACTCTTCTGTCATACCGTAACGGGTAATCATTGCTCTTGCAAGCTTTGTTGCCTGCTCAATATCATTAGAAGCTCCTGTACTTATCGTTCCTGTCACAATTTCTTCTGCTGCACGGCCACCTGTTAACGTAGCGATCTTATTCTGTAATTCTTCCTTTGTCATAAGATATTTATCCTGCTGTTCTACCTGCATCGTGTATCCTAATGCACCGGAAGTTCTTGGTATAATCGTAATCTTTTGTACTGGTGCGGAATGCGTCTGCTTAGCTGCCACTAAGGCATGACCTATCTCGTGATAAGCAACCGTCATCTTTTCTTTTGGTGACAGTACTGCGTTCTTCTTCTGGTAACCTGCAATTACTACTTCTACACTTTCTTCAAGGTCTGCCTGTGTAACGATTCTTCTTCCATTCCTTACTGCTCTTAACGCTCCCTCATTAATAATATTCGCAAGCTCTGCTCCAGAAGCTCCTGCTGCCATACGGGCTATCGCATGTAAATCTACGTTATCTGCAAGGCGGGTCTTCTTGCTGTGCACTCTTAAGATTGCCTCTCTTCCTACCAGATCAGGAAGCTCTACCGGCACACGACGGTCAAATCGTCCCGGTCTTGTTAATGCCGGGTCAAGAGATTCCGGGCGGTTTGTTGCTGCTAAAATGATAACACCATTATTCCCTTCAAATCCATCCATCTCCGTAAGGAGCTGATTTAACGTCTGCTCACGTTCATCATTACCGCCAATCTGACCATCTCTCTTTTTACCGATCGCATCAATCTCATCAATAAATACGATACATGGCGCTTTCTCCTTTGCCTGTTTAAATAAATCTCTTACTTTCGATGCACCCATACCGACAAACATCTCTACAAACTCCGAACCGGAAATAGAGAAAAACGGTACATTTGCCTCACCTGCTACTGCCTTTGCAAGCATGGTCTTACCAGTTCCGGGAGGGCCTACTAAGAGAACTCCCTTTGGCATAGATGCACCAATCTCTGAATACTTTGATGGCTGATGAAGATAATCTACAATCTCTGCTAAATTTTCTTTTGCTTCATCTTCCCCGGCTACATCGCTGAATCGGATTCCCTCTTCGGATGGAACATAAATCTTGGCATTACTTTTACCCATACCAAACATCATATTCGCTCCCCCACCAGACATCTTATTCATCATCTTCTTCTGGGCATAGTATCCTAATGCGGAAAACAAAATAATCGGAATGATCCAGGATAAGAGGAAGGATGCTAATGGAGACATCTGTTCCTGAACTTCTGTTGTAAATTCAGCTCCGGAACGGTACAATCTCTCTGTCAATCCCCAGTCACTGTCCATCTTTGCTGTCTTATACACAGTGCCATTCTGATCTGTAAATGTAATCTGTGAATCATCAATCTCTACTTTTTTAATCTGCCTATTCAATGTCATGTTCATGAACTCATTATAGTCAACCTTCTTAATACTTGCCTCCCGAATCGTTGGCATAACAAACATATTGATTAACATGAGTATGAGAAGCACTACAATATAATAAAAAATAAACGGCTTTCTCGGTGTCTTTACTTCTTTCATGTCTGTTCTTCCTTTCTGCGTACTTACAGGCAATAATAATCTTCTAAAAATTCTTACAATTATCCATTATTGTCTATCAGACTATTGTAAGCTTTTATGACCAAAGTTGTCAACGAGGATTCTGTGAAATAAATGTGAATTACTTTTGATTCATTTAGGGAAAACAGACGAAAAAAGAAATAATGTCATATCCCATCTGCTCTGTAATCGCTGTGTTTAAGATGCTCATCCGCATCTTAAACACGCTCCGAAGCCGCATCTGGGATATGACATTATTTCTTTTTTCTGTGTCTTGGCTCCAGAAGGAATGAATTCAATAGTACTTGGGAAAGAGATGGGGAAGAAATCAGAAGACTACTGCTTACTCGGAAGATGTATCATCCAGAAGATTCTGTGTTTTCTTTAACGAACAGTAAAAATAAAGTGGATTGTCATTTTCCGAGAAATTAAAGTAGTCACCTTTAAATTTATCTTACTACGAGATGTGCATCATGCAATGTATGACACGCATCGAGATAAACGATATATTACGACAATATAATGATAAATTCATCATGCGCAGTGATAGAGCTTGCGATATCATTTTATTATCAGTGACAGCATCGCGGAGACAATATCAGAATAAGCCACAACCTTCTGTCACCTTCCCCATTTTTCTACCTAAATACTATTGTATTCATTCCTTCTGGAGCCAAAACACAGAAAACAAAAAGAATCGACCATCACAAATGTAATGTGAGAGCAAGTAAAAATGCCGAACAGGCGTTTTCTACGCAGTGATATCTTTACATTTGCGATGGTCGATTCTTTTTATTTTCGTCTATTTTCTCTCAATGAATCAAATAGTTATTTCTTCTATTTTTATGTGGTAGTTCCCATGTTGTGTTTTCCATTTCATTATATATATTTTATACTGTACAGAATCTTTAGCTTCTACAAATGGTTCTTCTCTGATGATATCTGCTTTTATTCCTGCTTCTTTTAATTCTTGTTTTCTTTTTTCTGCTTTTTGCAGAATTTTTTGAATTTTTATATCGTTCTTTGTTCCAAAGGAACGGTTCGGATAGATCGATGCTGCTTTTTGTAATCTTTTTGTAAGTATGTTGACTATTTTTATATGGTTTTTCCGATGCAGCATGTAAGCGATCCATCTTGACATCATTGTGGAGCTGTTTTTCTTATAATAGGATAAAAGCCGGATAAATGTTTTGTCTTCTGCTTCTTTAGCTATTTCCAGCATTAAATCAATGGCTTTTTCGGAAGGCTGCCATGGATTTTCTCTTGGAACAATGTATTTTTCGGGTACGGCAGGGTAACAGCAATAATTTAGTGGTGGAAATTCTACTAAAGAAGCTAACTTTCTTTCTTCCGGGGTGCTGCAGGATTCATCCAAATAGTCGCATTTATCACGCAGGATTGCCAGGCGGTATTCTAACACACGCAGGTACTCATACCCTTTTACCCAGAAATGTCCGACATCCCCGTAATTGTATAAATTGTTTTTCTGCAGCAGTGTATCAAAAAACAAAGTTACAACGCTGTCACCCTGATGCACAACTAATACATACTGTTCTTCTTTTTTATCAAGAACTGCAAGTATCTCCCCTTCATATTCCTTCTGATATTCTCCTGTCATCGTTGCATTATGAAATACAAGAAAACTTTCTACTGCATCATTCATTAAATATACCAGTGATATATCCTGCTGTTTTTGGAATTCATGTTTATGTTTATATTCTGGAAAAATTAACTCAAATTGATCTTGTTCTAACAGTTCTTCTAATCTATAAAAAACATCCGATAGTTCTAATGGTTCTATCCTGTCACTAATATCAAACATCACGTTCCTCTAATTATATTCTGTAATCATTTCTTTAAAATCTGTCAATCTGCTTCTTCTTCCAAAGCTTCAATTAGAAAACTTACTGGTCGAAATCCATCGTTACAGGATATCATTGCAGACTTTTCATTCTTCATCCATCCGTTGTAAATATCTTTTCCTCCATAGGCAAGTGTCATAACAAAAGGGGACATACTCTCCCAGGCACTATCACACATTCCGTCTGGCTTACTCCATCCGTTTGCGATAAAAACCTGTCCTTCTTCCATATCACAGGCATGTTCCATAGGTTTTTCATATTTTTTCATCAAATCTTTATAGCATGCTTTACGCATGACTGTAATTTTACATTTCTTCATTGCTTTCTTTTTGTTTTAGTTCCTTTGACTTCTTCAATATTTGATTATTATTTTATTTGATTATTATTTTCCTGCAATATCCTTTACTACTTCTCCTGCGATAATCAGTCCGACTACAGATGGGACAAATGCTACGCTTCCCGGAATCGCACGTCGTTCTGTGCATTTATGTTTTGCTCCCGGAGGGCAGATGCAGTTTGCTCTGCAGCTTATGGACATATCTTCGATTGGCTGGATCGGCTGTTCTTCTGAATAAACAACTTTAAGCTTTTTTACGCCTCGTTTTTTTAATTCCCGGCGCATTACTTTTGCAAGAGGACATACTTTTGTTTTGTAGATGTCTGCTACGCGAAAAGCTGTAGGATCAAGCTTATTGCCAGCTCCCATACTGCTGATTACAGGTACTTCCGCCTTCTTTGCCTGCATAATAATTTCAATTTTGGCTGTGACGGTATCGACAGCATCCACAACATAGTCATATGCATCAAATGAAAATTCATCTGCGTTTTCCGGAAGGAAAAAACACTGGTGAATGTTTACTTGGGCATCTGGGTTAATGTCCAGGATTCGTTCTTTCATCACTTCTACTTTATATTTTCCAACAGTTTTTCTAGTGGCAATGATCTGACGGTTCAGGTTGGTGAGACATACTTTGTCATCGTCTATTAGATCAAATGTTCCAACTCCACTTCGTGCCAGTGCCTCACAGACATACCCTCCGACTCCGCCGACTCCAAAAACTGCAACGCGGGAGTTTTTTAATTTATTCATTGCTTCTTCTCCCAATAAAAGCTGGGTTCTGGAAAATTGATTTAACATAATTTCTTCCCTATCTCTTTCTTATTTTTTATCTCTTTCTTTTCTCTTGCTTTTTATTATTTTTCTCTACGTTTCAATTTAAGAATGCCCCGGCATTGTTGCTGCGAGATACGCGTCATGCAATGCATGACATACTTCTTCTGCGCATCTGATATTTCATCCTCTTAATTGATCGGATTATGTCTTACAATAAGTTCTGCTGTTGGTTCGTCAATGTAGAGGCTGTCCACCAAACCACCCCGAAGTGCTGCGGTAAGGATTTTCTCTTTTTCTTTACCTACGGCAACAACAAGTTTATTTGGAATCTTTTTAATTGTCTCAAGAGAAGCACCAACAACTCTTGCATCAATTTTTTTATCGAAAAGCTCGCCATTTTTATTGATAAAATGAGAACAGCAGTCTCCTACTGCGCCTCTTCGGCTAAAATCTTTATAATCATTTTCATCGATAAGTCCCATCTCATATACAATAGATGGTCGCTCCAGGTTTCCTACAGAATATATCGCAGTCTGACATACTTCTGCCATTTCAAGAATTTCCTGAATCTGTGGATCTTTTTTTAGTGCATCTACAATAGATGGTTCTGCTACCATTGCCGGGGCCGGAATCTGATATCCAATTCCTCCTACACTATCGACAAATCGCTTCAGAACATCTAATGCTCCTGATTCAAATATTGCTCTGGAAAATCCACCGGTTAACTGTATGACTGAAACACCTTTTCTTTTCATTTTCGGAAGTTGCTGTGCCAATACAGCAAGTGCATGCCCCCAGGTTACTCCGATCACACTGTCATTTTTTATGTAACGAGGAAGATCTTCTGCTAAGGCTGCGCATACATCCTGCATTAATATCTGTGGATTGCCTACCAGATCTGGCACGATAATTGCTCTTTTGATCGGGAAACGTTCGATTAATTCATTTTCCAGACTGCTATCTGCCAGGACAGAATCTTTGATACGAACTTCTATAATTCCCATATCCATCGCATTCTTTAAAATACGGCTTACAGAAGACTTGCTGATTCCCTCTCTCGCCGCAATTTCCAGCTGGTTATAATGTAATTCATAATATAACTTGGCAATTCGAATTGCCTGATTCATCTTTGCTGTATCCATCTATCCTGCTCCATTCCCTCGAACCCATTTTCTAATATTCTAATACATTGAAGATTATAATTTTTATGCGAATAGAAGTCAACAGATTATGATTTAATTCCTGTGAAAGAACAGTGAAAAAAACATCAGGCTATAACCTCTGACATTACATTTGCTATAGTCTGATGTTTGTATTTTCGTTTATTTTTATATTCAAGTTGAGCAGTCACTCACCACCTGAAAGAGGTGGGAGTCTTCTCGACTGAGATAAACTAAATAGGATGAAGGGAATATCAGCTAAATCGTTTCTGAATTCTTTTTGGATGCAAAATATGCTCTAAGTGAATTTACTACAATGATCACACCAAGAATCATTAATAAAACAGCAATGATAAGCTGTAATCCTTCTACTAAGAATGTTGCTGTTCCGGCTGAGAATGCCTGTACAAGTGAAATCGTTCTCTCTACTAATGCAGTTCCAGTTACACAAAGCATGATGATCAGTGGAGGGAATAACATCTTGTTGCTTCTTCCTGTTACTTTTAAGAATACACAAAGTGTCACTAACACTAATGCTGATAAAAGCTGATTTGCAGAGCCAAACAGCGGCCAGATATTCGCATATCCTATTCTTGTTAAGATAAATGCTGCCAGTAAAGTGACGATCGTAGAGAAATATGTATTGCATAAAAGCTTTCTCCAGCCTTCTGCATGTGTCATATCATCTACGCTGAACAGTTCCTGAAAACTCATTCGGCCAATTCGTGCCACTGCATCTAAGCTTGTAAGTGCAAGTGCGGATACACACATCGTCATAAAGCACTGTGCTACATATACAGGGATTCCAAACATTTCAAAGAATCCAGCTACACCACTTGAAAATACCTGGAATGGTGTTCCGTCAGCCGGCGTTCCATTAGCAGAAGCCGCTGCACCAGCTACACATAAAGCAATCACTGCCAGTAAACTTTCTAAGACCATTGCTCCATATCCAACTTTTAACATATCTTTTTCATTCGATATTGTTTTGGAGGAAGTTCCGGAAGATACCAGACTGTGGAAGCCGGAAACTGCTCCGCAGGCAACGGTAACAAACAAAATAGGAAACAGATTTCCAAGTTGTTCATTATGAAATCCTGTAAATACAGGAAGATTCATGCTTGGATGTGCTACAAGCAAACCTACTACTGCACCTGCAATCATTCCGATAAACATATACGTTGTCATTGCATCACGTGGCTGCTTTAATAACCACATTGGCAATACTGCTGCAAAGAAAATGTAAATAAATGTAATATATGTCCATCCATCTTTTCCTAAAGTAATTGGCATTGCCATACCAATCGCAAGTGCTGCTACTGTACATACTAAACCAACCACTGTCTCTTTCCAGCCTGTCAGTTGAAAATGTTTGTGAATCAGTCCGAAAATCATTGCGAATACAATAAATAACAGGGAAATTGTTCCTGCTGCTCCGTTTGTCTTTGCAGCATCTGCAAGACGGATCACTCCGTTTGTGTCTACTGTATACGCATTAAATGTACCTGCAACCATGTCAGCAAATGCTGCGATAACAATTAAAGTAAATAACCAGCAAAATGCAAGAAATAACTTTCTTCCGAGCTTGCCAATATATTTTTCAATCAAAAGTCCCATCGACTTACCATCATTTTTTACGCTGGCGTATAATGCGCCAAAATCAGTAACTGCTCCGAAGAAAATACCTCCGATTAATACCCATAAGAGTACGGGGAGCCATCCAAATACTGCTGCCTGAATCGCTCCGGTTACAGGTCCTGCTCCCGCAATAGAAGAAAACTGATGACTAAATACTGTCCAGCCATCGGTCGGAACATAATCCTGTCCATCTTCAAATTTATGTGCTGGTGTTTCCGCCTTTGGATCAATTCCCCATTTTTTAGAAAGCCACCTGCCATAAAATACATATGCCGCTGTTAATAAAACTGCCGCAATTAAAACGATTACTAATGTATTCATTTCTAAGTCCTCTCCTTCCTTATGTATACTTTTTGTATACATGAAGCTTTATAGACCTTTTCCTTCATTTTGTCAAGGCATTTCCTAATTTTTATTTCATTTTCAGAACATAAAATAAATTTTTAAAGTTATTCCCTGCATTTTTCATCATTTATACAAAAAAGCTCTGAATTTTTTAAATATAACTAAAATCCAGAGCTTTTTTGCTATCTTCTTCTATTAAATTGTCTATATTACCAGAAATCAATCAGATTCTATTTCATATACAAATCCTGCATCCGTAATTGTTTTTATCGTATCTGAGATTCCCTGTCCATCTGCTGTCAGATAACCAGAGGCAAAAATAGAATCTACAACACTGAGTAATTCTTTCTCTCGTCCTTTAAAATAAACTTCTCTTCCAGCCGCACAACGGATATCTGATTGAGGAACTAACAAGCGGGCAAGACATAAAACTTTCATGCAGTAAGACGGGGTGAGTACTGTAGTATCTGCATGTTCTAATGGAGTCCCCGGTATCGGAAGCAGGAAGTTAATCGGAAGTGCTTCCGGTTGAATCTCCCGAAGATCGAGGAGCATATCTACGATATCTTCTTTACTTTCTCCCATACCGATAATTCCTCCGCTGCAAATCTCAAAACCGAGACGCTGAAGCATATGTATATTATTTACACGTTGTTCGTAAGTGTGAGTTGTACATATATTATGGTAGTAAGACTGGCTGCTGTTAAGATTGTGATTGATACGGTCTAATCCGGCTTCTTTTAATATTAATGCCTGTTTTTCCGTAAGAAAACCAATGGAACAGCAAAGATGTGTTCCGTCTGCTTTCATAACACGAATTTTTTCAGCAAGTTCTTCGATATCTTCATCCGTAAACTTCATTCCACTAAGACCGATGCAATGTCTTGAAAGATGATTGTCATGTACAAAAGCATTATCACTGTATAACTTTTCATCATCAACCCATTTGTATTTTTCAATATCTGCTTTCGAACGGCAGGATTGTGCACAATAAGCACAGTTTTGAGAACAGTTTCCACTTCGGGCATTCGTGAGCAGATGAATACTCACATGATTCCCCTTATATTTTTTACGTAAACTTCCTGCCATTTCCATAAGGAAAGGCATATCCTCTTCCGGAAGATTCATAATTGCAATCGCTTCTTCTCTGGAAAATGAATATTCTTTATTTATATTATCTGATAATATTTTTCGTATTGTATCCGCAGTTATCATTAAACTCATAATAAAATCCTTTCTGAAAACATATATAACCAAACACTTCTGTTTTAACTTTCTGTCATTTAATGATGTCAGGGTCAAAAGGTATTTGCCCCTGACATCATTAAATGTAGCATGGCAAATTTTAATTGTCAACGCATTTCGGCATATTTAAGTTAACAATTCACAATCTTTAAGTATTTCTTACGATTAGGTGAATTCGACCAACAAAGTAAAAAGAAAGTGTATAATAACAAAAGTATATCAAATTATATGATGTACTCACAACGTCAGGCACGAAAACATTCCGAAAGGGCATTCTGTTTTTAAAAGGAGAAATTAAATTAATGGATAAAATAGGACATTTAGTTGTGACAAAGTCATTAACAGGGAATATGCACAAAACTCATAAAGCAGCTTTGTTGCTTGGTAGTATATTACCGGATTTATTTGTATACACCTATTTGGAAGGACATACGTGGGAAGCGACTTTTGATAAAATAATAAATCACATGGAAGTTTTAGAAGAGAAAGGCCGGGGCGGTTGTTTTTCTTATTTAAAACTTGGCTGGGTCCTGCATTATGTAGAAGATTATTTTACTTATCCACACAATACAATTTTTGAGGGAACCATTCCCGAACATTACGCTTACGAGAAGAAGATGACTAGATGGATGAGAGACGGTGCTTTAGAGCAGATGTCCATGCCAATCTGTAAGAAACTTGATTCTTCTTCACAGTTAAAGAACAGAATTCAGGAATTACACGATAACTATCTTTCCCAGGAAATGTGCAATGAGAATGATACGGCCTATATGCGGCAGATGGTTTCAGAGATACTGAATTGTTATGAAGAAATATTTACAAACAAAAGAGAGTTTGCCCGCTTTATGGGATGGGTACGCAGAAAAGCCGGAGCAAAGACTGCGTAATCTTCTCTCTTTTCGCTACAGATAAAACCCCTGAAAAGTATAGAAGCCTGAAACAATTCTGTTTCCTCTTCTATACTTTTCAGGGGTTTTATCTTTTCTAAATAACGTACAATCTACAAATCTACAATCTATTCCAAGCCCTGGATTGCCGTCACTGTTTTCTGATACTTTTGTGATACCTTCTGAAATAATTCTTCACTTCCTGCAGTTTTTCTCTCTCTTAACTTTTCTGTAAGTTCCGCACTCACTTCAAAAAGTTCATCAAATCCCAGATTCAGACACACACCTTTTAATGTATGTGCTGCACGAAATGCCTCTTCTCCATCATTCTTAGCAAGACTTTCTTTTAACTGAGCAAAACTTGGATCCTGTAAAAATTTTAATGCGAAACGCTTAACTATAGCCTCGCTTCCTAATCTTCCCAGAACACCTTCATAATCTGAGCCCATCTGTTCATAACATTCTTTTACTGTCATTTTTTCTCCCTCACTCTATTCTTTCAAAATCATTTTGAGTACATTGTTATTTTTAATTATAATTGATGTTGGGGGTAAAATACATTTTGCCCCTAACATCATTATATCAGAGAATCCCACAAAATCAAGAAAAGGTATCCTTGACATTTTTCTGGTAAAACTATATAATTTCCGAGGTATTTATACACTATTATGTACTTTCGGAATCTTTTTGTGCTTGATTTTGTGAGAAAATTCCGAGAATACATTATTTTATAAGGGAGGTACTTATGAAGGAAAGAGAAAGATTAGGTTCTCGTCTTGGATTTATTCTTATTTCTGCTGGTTGTGCTATCGGAATAGGAAATGTATGGAAGTTCCCTTATATGGCAGGTCAGGGAGGCGGTGGCGCTTTCGTGTTATTCTACCTTCTTTTCCTGTTAATTCTCGGACTTCCTATTATGACAATGGAATTTGCAGTCGGAAGAGCCAGTCAAAAAAGCCCGGTAAAAGCTTACTATGCTTTGGAAAAGCCGGGACAGAAATGGCATATTCATGGTTACATTACACTAATCGGCTGCTATTTATTAATGATGTTTTACACAACAGTTGCTGGATGGATGCTTCATTACTTCTATCTGACTGCAACAGGAAAGTTTACAGGTTTGGATTCCGATGCTGTAGCTTCACAGTTTAATACCATGCTCAGCCAGCCACAGGTTATGGGCTTTTGGATGGTTATTATTGTTATCGCAGGTATCTTAGTCTGCTCCATCGGATTACAAAACGGTCTTGAAAAGGTAACAAAGGTAATGATGATCTCTCTTTTATTTATTATGGTCATTCTTGCCATCAACAGCTTTTTTATGGATGGTGCCAAAGAAGGATTAAGCTTTTATTTAATTCCTGACTTTGAACGAATGAAAGAAATCGGAATCATCAAAACAATTACCGGAGCGATGAATCAGGCATTCTTTACTTTAAGTCTCGGTATTGGCGCTATGTCTATTTTCGGAAGTTATATTGGAAAAGAACGCTCCCTGCTCGGAGAATCTTTAAATATCGCTTTATTAGACACTTTTGTAGCTATTACATCCGGACTCATCATTTTCCCTGCCTGCTTTACATTCCATGTAGACCAGACTTCCGGCCCTGGGCTTATCTTCATTACTCTGCCGAATATTTTTAATCATATTCCTATGGGTAAATTATGGGGAAGTTTATTCTTCATATTTATGTCCTTTGCCGCTTTTTCTACTATTCTTGCCGTATTTGAGAATATCATTTCCTGCGGTATGGAATTAACCGGATGGAGTAGAAAGAAATCCAGCTTTATCAATGCAATTGCCATCATTCTGCTTTCTGTTCCATGTGTCCTTGGATATAACTTATGGAGCAGTGACATTTTTGCAGTATTTGGCGGTGCTGTGCTTGATTTTGAAGACTTCTTAGTAAGTAATCTGTTCTTACCTCTCGGTTCTCTTGTATATCTTTTATTCTGTACAAGCAGATATGGCTGGGGCTGGAAGAACTTCACTACAGAAGCCAATACCGGAAAAGGTCTGAAAATACAAAACTGGATGAGAGGATATATCTCTTATATACTTCCGCTCATCGTCCTCTTCATCTTCTTCTTTGGTCTATACGACAAATTTTAATCTGTAGATTTGGTACAGACGAAAAAAGAAAAACTATCCTATCCCATCTGCTCTGTAGTCGCTGGTTTTAAGATGCTCATCCGCATCTTAAAACCGCTCCCAAGCCGCATCTGGGATAGGATAGTTTTTCTTTTTTCTGACTATTCCAAATCCACAGTTAGGCAGGAATGGGGATTCTCCAGAAGTGTATGTCTTTTGACTGAATTGTATCAGGTTATCTAAAGAACAACGAATTGTTATAAGTTTGATTTTGCTTGGTTGCGCTAAATGCTTCATTTTGCCTCAAAAAATGAAGGGGCTGTCGGTTAATACTAATTTTTAAGCTCTAAATCTTAAAATACGGATCTGCCGATTTAAAATTTCTTTCTTACTCTGTATATTTGCATGGGATTCCTCTTTTAAGGCTTCCCATTATTCATTAATCTTCATGACCTTATTTTTCTCTGCATCTTTTTCAGCATCATATTTATAGAGACATTTTGCTTTGTATCTGCAGCCGTTGCAATGCAGTTACTTCTTCCAAAATCTCTCCAAATGCGTTTTTGTGCTTTTCTAACACAGGAATTAATGTGTCATAATCTGTCCGGTCATTACTTACATAAGTCTAGACAATGAAATAATTCTCTACGGCAATCTAGAGCAGATTTTTTTGAAGTTTCAGGATTTTCAGCGGAGAACAGTTGGCTAACAAGCCAGAAAAATCTAAATCCTCCATCACTTTTTCAGGGTATAGACTGGATCGTCGTCAGGTAAACTCAATTCGGAGAAACTAAAGTTAATTTTCTGTTGCCCCATTTCAAAAAATTCGTTATAATAATCTTGTTTTAGCATAGTTCCATCATAACATGGAACGGAGAAAAGATGGTTGTCGTTAGCCATCTTTTTCCTTTTTATGGAAAAATCTTACCGAATTATAGCCATTTCAATCCTCGCCTCCGAAAAGGAGGCGACTGGCACTCATCTTTAATCCAGTAGATTATTATGAATTTCAATCCTCGCCTCCGAGAAGGAGGCGACAGTGACTCTTGGCATCCTTGCAATGGGTAAGGCATTTCAATCCACGCCTCCAAGAAGGAGGCGACGTAATCAATTACGCTTTGATTAATATTTTTTAAATTTCAATCCACGCCTCCGAGAAGGAGGCGACCTATCACAATGTCACCGTACACATCCGAAATCGATTTCAATCCACGCCTCCGAGAAGGAGGCGACCGATGTTTTCCACGATGGAACCAAGCTCCATCAATTTCAATCCACGCCTCCGAGAAGGAGGCGACGGCAACATATTGTGATACCTCAACTATCATGTACATATCTAGTCTCAACAACTTTTTTGTCCGCTATTTTTAGCTTTATATCGCAATATGTTGTACTATTTTTCTTTTTTTAAGTGCGAATACCCTGCGTTTTTTGCGTAGCTTATAATTCGCACTATGTTTAATTTTTAATATTTTCTATATTTTATTTCAAGGTATTCCTTTTAACGAAGATAAGATAATAAGAAACTTTTTCTTTCTACATTTGACTATATCTAAATTTAGAAAGATTTTCGAAAAAGGGATTTTGGCAATCCCCATTCTCACCAACTGTAGATTTCGATTAGACAGAAAGAAGAAATAATACCCTATCCCAGATGCGGCTTCGGAGCGTGTTTAGGATGCGGATGAGCATTTTAAACACAGCGACTACAGAGCAGATGGGATAGGGTAGGTTTTCTTTTTTCGTCTACACCAAATCTACAGATCCGTATCGTCTATATCGATCTCTTTTGGTTGCTTACGATAGAGGATATCATACATTACCGGAACGATAAACAATGTCATAAGTGTTGCGTATAACAGGCCGAATGCGACTACAACCGCCATTCCTTTCTGCATTGCATTTCCTGCATCCTGTGAAAATACCATAACGCTCATAGAAAGTATTGTTGTGAGTGCGGTCATGAGGATTGGTCGCATCCTTGTTTTTCCGGTTTCGATCAGTGCTTCTTTTTTTGCCATGCCGCCCATCCGCAGCTGATTGACGTAATCTACAAATACAATACCGTTATTTACGACGGTTCCCATCAGGATCATGAAGCCCATTAATGCCATTGATGAAATGGACAAATGGAAAATTCCAAGACCGATCATTCCGCCTGTAAATGCCAGTGGTACGGTAAATATAACAATAAACGGAGATAAGAGGCTCTGGAACTGTGCTACCATGATAAGGTAGATGAGCAAAAAGCCGAGTGCTAATGCTTTTCCCATCTGTTTTAACATTTCTGTGGTCTGTGTTGCATCTCCTGCAAGTTCTACTTCGTAACCATCCGGTGCTTTATATTTATCAATCTTTTCTTGAAGTTTTCTTGATAACAAGGTGGCATTGGCATTGTCTTCTAATTCTGCTGTTACCGTCAGATACGGCTTTTGATTTTCTCTGGTGATATTTTCCATGCTGTATCCATCGTCTTCTGATGCAAATTCAGACAGTTTATATGTATGTTTTTCATCTTCGCCATCACTATTTTTTTCTGTGGTTTCGATTTTCATATCTAAAATATTTTCATAGGTGAGTTTGTCTGTCTCATTAATCAGATTTACTTCCACATCTTTATCATCCATATTTAAGGTAATCGCATTTTTTTCGGTCGTTGTATGTTTTGCGATTTCCTGATAAATCTGTGCTATCGTAAGACCATGTTCTGCTGCTTTATTTCGATTAATTTTTAAATGTAACATCTTATCGGCAGTTTCGATACCATTTGTTGCTGTTTTTACTCCAGAGATATTTTTCATCATCTTTACAACATCTTCGCTGATCTTAATTAATTTCTGCTGATTTTCTCCGTATACATTGACAGAAAGCCCCCCACCGCTAAGAGTGGACATATCACCTATTGCAGAGGAAGATACTGTAAGTTTTTTACATCGTACATTCTTTGTCTTATTCTCGATATCTTTTCGGATCTTACGGAATTCCTTGGTTGTTTTAATATTTTCTTCTGTAATAATATTAAAAGTAAATGTTGTATAATTATCTGTTGCTCCGGTTTCCATCATACTTGAAGTTACACTGGCATTGCCATCAAGACCTGCCACCTTCTTAATTCCGTCTATTCCTGTCAGTATTCCCATTACTTCATCGGCTGTCTGGTATGCCTTTTCTTTCTTGATCGTATCTTCTAATGTCATGCTGACTGCAATCTGGTTACTGTCCATATCATCCATCATAACAATTCCTGTCCGCATACTCTGCATCACACAAATGATGAGCAATACAATAGAGATAAGCAGCGGAACAATTTTAAATCGAAGTGCAAGTTCTAAAATGTTTCCATAAATGTCTTTTATCTTCTCAAACCATGGCTGTTTTATCTCTTTTGCTTTTCGAAGAATTACCGAACCCATTGTTGGGACAACGGTAAGAGCCACAAGCAGGGAGGCTATCAGTGCATACGATATCGTAAATGCAAATGGAATCAATAACTGACTTACCATACCGGATGTGTAAACCATCGGGAGAAATACACAGATTGTTGTAAGTGTAGAAGCTAAGATTGGTCCCGCTACCTGTGCTGTTCCCCGAACTGCTGCCCTTGGCGCTGACATGCCTTCATTGCTGAATCGATATACATTTTCCATAACTACAATAGAGTTATCTACAAGCATACCGATTCCAAGACAAAGTCCGGCCAGAGACATAACATTAATATTGATTCCGGTAAAGTACATGATAATAATCGCAAATAATACACTAAACGGAATGCTAAATGCAACAATGATCGTCGGACGTATATCTTTTAAGAAGAGGGCAAGGACGATGATCGCGAGTACCGCACCTAATAAAATACTATTCAATACACTCTTTATAATGATATTGATATACTCTCCCTGATTCATTATGATTGCAAAAGAAAGACCTTTATATTTCTGCTCCAGTTTTTTAAATGCATTCTGAATTCCTTTGGATACGGTACTTGTATTCGATGTACTTCCTTTAAATACAGATAACAGAATGGCATTCTCTCCATTTACTTTTGAATAAGCTTCGCCCTGATTATCTACAACGGTCACATCTGCAACATCTTTCACCCGAATCTTTCCTACTCCATCAATCTTCGTAAGTACAAGATTATTCAGCTGCTTTTCATTTGTAAAATTATCTCCGACTTCTACAAGCCACTGATGATCACTCTTGTCTTCGATATATCCTGCAGGCATTGAAAAATTCTGTGCTGAAATCATTGTTGATAAAGTATCGAGACTCAGCAATGCATCAATGTTTGCGTTCTCTCTGGCAGCCTTTCTGGAATCTTCCAGCTTATCCTCTGCATCATCTAATTCCTTCTGCGCTGACTCTATCTGCGTTTTTCCGGCTGCGATCTGTGCCTGACCGGCACCAAATCCGGCTGCTGCAGAATAGCCGCCTGCAATTAATTTTGACTGCTGCTTATCAAGCCCTTTCATCTGCTCTTTTAACTTATCAATAATCGTCTTTTGTACTTTAATCTTTATTTTTAAATTAGAAAGTTCTGTATCAATCTGTGGAAGACGAACTTCCACTGCCTTATACATTTGCTTCAAAGAATCTATCGTCAGTTTAGAAAACTGTTCACCATACCCTATCTGCTCCATCCAGGAGACAAACGCTTCAAACTGCTTTGGATGATTCACTGCCTCTTTCACTGATTCCGGAATTGTAATTCCCATCTGTTTTGCTGCTTCACCCATTGTCACATTTAAGTTTTTGAATGTATTATTCAAAGTATGGTATGTTTTCTCAAGACCTGCTTCTTTATATGCCTTTTTTTCTGCCTTTAATGCGCTCTGGCTCGCCTTTAGACTATTAAGTTCTGCTTCGTATGCTGCTTTCTGTGATAATGCCTCCGCAAGCTTTGTCTGCGCCTCAGCAAGCTTCTGATTCGTTTCTTGCTGCTTGCCGCTTAACGTCTTTTCCTGCTTTTTTAACTGCTCTTTACTCTTTTTTAGAGAAGCTCTTGCATCTTCAATCTTCTCACTTGCCTCAAGAAGCTTGTCATTCGTCTGTCCAAGAATCTTATCATTCATCCGGTCAATCTTCTTCTCATTCAGACGAATCTCTACATGATCTTCAATAAGACCGTTAGCCGATACACTTGCTACACCATCCTGACGTTCTAAATATGGCTTGATCGTCTTTTCTGCAAAATTAGACAGCTCTTTAATATCCTTCCCTTCATAACTGACACTGGCATACATTGTCGCCATCATATCCGCACTAATCTCCATGATATTCGGTGTTCCACACCCCTCCGGCAGACTCAGCGAATTCAATGCCTTAGACACTCGAACAAGCGCCGCTTCCATGTTGGTATCTTCCGCAAACTCAAGCATCAGCATCCCATAATTATTGGCAGAAGTACTTGTCAGTTTCTCTACGCCATTAATCGTACCAAGCGTACTCTCCATCGGCTTAATAACATCATTCTCCACCTTTTCCGGAGAAGCTCCTACTTCTGTCGTAATCACCGCCATGTACGGCAGTTCTAACTCCGGAAGAAGATCTGTCTGCATCTCACCAAGACTGACAAAACCAACAACCAAAACAATGATTACCGTCACCAGAACAAAATACGGTTTCTTTACAAAAAACTTCGTCATATCCTTTCCTCAAACTTTCCTTTTACTCTTTTTTACTCTTTTATTTTCTAAAAACATCTGCTCTCTGTAACTGTTCCCTGCCATCAGAGCTATTTCATCAAAATTAAACAGTATTATATAAATTGTATCATGAACTCCTGATTTTTTTCAATAGAGGAAAGAGCGGAAATCCTCTTGCATTAAATCATTATTCTGCTATCATAGGATTACGAGAGTAGCTAACATCATGATACTATTCTTGAATTTCAGGAGGTTTAAAATACATTATGATACAGGATATTTACCCACATAAATTAGATAACCATTTTGATACTGATGCAAAACCGGATAATGACAGCATCGTTTTATATTTCACTAAAGAAGGGATTCTTCACAAACTCTCTTCTTATAAAGATTACGAAAATTATCTCTTTTTCCCTACCGTTCAGGATTTTATAACGAAAGACGGTATATTTCCTTTTGAACAAGATTCCCTTACTTATCTTTTTTCTGTCGATGATGCTCATTACTTTTTATTAGAACAGGAACCTGCACAACTTCCAAAAGGCTTTACCTTTACCCCGATCCGTAATCTTCGCAAAAAAAATGTTCACCCAAAGCACCGTATTTTTGCGGGTATCACAGGCTTTCAGCTTCATAACTGGTATAAAAATAACCGTTTTTGCGGATGCTGCGGAAATAAAACTGTCCACTCTGCTACAGAACGAGCTTTAATGTGTCCTTCTTGCGGACATGTTATTTATCCCCGAATCGTACCTGCTGTTATTGTCGGCATATGTAATGATGATAAAATTCTTGTCACAAAGTATCGTACAGGGTTTTCTCACTACGCACTTGTTGCTGGCTTCACTGAAATTGGAGAAACTTTGGAAGAGACTGTACAAAGAGAAGTACTTGAAGAAACCGGACTGCGGGTAAAAAACATCCGTTATTATAAATCGCAGCCATGGGGAATCGTTGATGATATCCTTGCTGGTTTCTATTGTGATGTGGATGGAGAAACTGATATTCATATGGATGAATCTGAATTAAAACTGGCAGAATGGAAGACCAGAGAAGAGCTTGAACTCCAGCCGGATGATTTTAGTCTCACAAATGAAATGATGCTTATGTTTAAAAATGGAAGAATGTAATAATATTAGTTAGAACAAAATAAAAACAGCCACCCTACATAAATGATGATATGATATGAAAAGTGTGTGGCTGTTTTTAACAAAAAATCGTAACCTGATAATACTATCCCGCACATACAGAATGTCAATTACTTACTTTTTTTATTGATCAATTAAATCAAGAAATAACTTAATAACCGGATTTGTATTCTTAGAATTGATAACACATACATATGAATCCGAATATTCCGATTCAAATGGTATGGTATGATAATAGGGATTATTAAGCAGATACGGATCATGGGGGTTGGAAATAGTAAGTCCATTATCCGACATTACTTTAAAATATGCGATTTCTGAAGATGGTACCTCAACCTGCTTCACACCATCAAGACAAAAAACATCTTTAAAAATACGGTCCACCTGATAGCCATTTGGTGAGGTAAGGAAAAAAGTCTCTCCACAAAGATCATTATATTCCAGATGATTCTTTTCCGACAGCCGGTGTTCCTTCGACGTGACGATCAATGTCTCTTCCTTCTTCAGCTTATGTACCTGAAATCCTGCTTCTTCCCAGTGTGGAAACTCAATACCGATCGCAATATCGATACTTTCATTCTCCAGTCCGATATGCTGCTCCGTCGTTGTCATCTTATTATAATGAATCTTAAGTGCCGGCCATGCCTCCTGTAATTCCTCGATAACAGGAAAAAGCATATATTCTGAATAATACCCTGTCTGGAAAGCAATAGAAAGGGTACCACTCTTCCCCTCTGAGGCAATCTTCGCAGTCTCTAACGTATAATTAATCTGTGAAATCGCTTCCTTCATTCCCTCATATAAAATCTTCCCCGGTTCCGTAAGCTTTAACGGCTTACTTCTTCTGTTAAAAAGTGAGTACCCCAGCTCTGCCTCGAGCATCTGTATCTGTCGGCTTATCGTCGGCTGTGAAGTATAAAGACGCTGTGCTGCATACGTAATATTTTTAATTTCCGCAACCGTAATAAAATATTTAAGCTGTTGCAAAGTCATAGTACCTTTCCTCCCTTTGTACATCCTTTGTCATTATCTGCACAGATTCATTTTTCACATTTTATTCTACCGTAAGCCTGGTGAAAACTCAAGAAACGATTTTACAGAACAGACGAAAAGTAAAAGATTCAACTATAAAAAATGTGAAGATAATCGCGACGCACAAAATGCTCAGCCGCATTTTTGCTGCTCCGACATCACATTTTTTATAGTTGAATCTTTCACTTTTCTGTTACCTGGCTACACAAGAAATCGTTGTCCAGAGTTTATGAAAATAGAAGAGATGCAGACAGAAGATTTCCACTTGCTCAAAAAATCATGTTTATCAGAAGAATTTTCCGTCCAAAAACTCCGCCCGAATCCCCCGGCTCCCCACACAAAATAAATAGCAAATCTCGTTCAGCCAGTACACAGAAAAGAAGAAAAAACCAATATATGAAAATGCGCCTTTGAGCAAGCTTTTAATGCGAGCGCCGCAAGCGAGCATTAAGAGCGCATTGAAACGAAGCATTTTTATATATTGGTTTTTTCTTCTTTTCGTCTACCTACATTTCTATTTATTTAAAAAATAATTGCTTTCGCCGTAGATTTTCGCCGCGTTGAATCCGATTCCTAATTCTTTGTACATGTATTCAACAGATTCGCGTAATCCCTGAAGTTCCATTTCACGTCCTTCTTCTAAGCTGTGTCCGGAAAGTGGAAGTTCGATTTCAAGGTCGATTGTGTCAAGTCCTTCTGGAGCTTCTTCTCTTAAGATGTCCATGATTGCACGACAATCCACATTTCCCTGTCCGATTGCTGTTCCAAGAGAATGTGTTCCATCTGGGTCTGCAAATACTCTGTTGTCACAGAAGTGTACGCAGTAGCAGTATGGAGCCATCTTGCGAACGCAGTCTGCGATACCTTCCATTACCATAAGAGAGTTGATTGTATCACAGCAAGCTCCGATTAATGGGTGGTTTAATTTGTCTACTAACCAGATTACTTCGTCTGCGAATAAGTCACAGTGGTTTTCAATAGCAATCTTCATTCCGTATTCTTCGATGAGTCCGATCTGTGCCTCAAACTGGTTGTAAATGTCGATTAACTGTGTCATTACAGACGGTGCTAAACAAGAGTGAGAAGATTTTTCCGGATGTTCTACATCTGTACTGTATTTTACAAGATTACATCCCAGTTTATGAGCAATATGTAAGGACTCTTCTACGGTACAATTTACACGTGGATCAGATGGCGCATTAAAAGAAACATTAAGTTCAAGCTCAATTCCTGCTTCTTCTGCAATCTTGCGGCATTCTGCAAGATGTTCATCTGATGTATCGTTCTGGATATCTACAAGTGTGATGTGAAGAACATCAAGACCAACCTGTACAGCAATGTCTACGAGATCTTTAAATGTTGCTACCTGCTCGAATGAATGATGTTCGCCATATTCCTGGAATCCCCAGCTTTCGCCAAAACCGGAAAGGTGAAGTGTGTAGCTGTGCATTCCTAATTTAAATTTTCTGTCGTGATTCTTAATCATGGTATTTTCTCCCCTCATTTTAATTACATTGTATATTTTATATGTTTTTATATTTGTTTACTACTATTTGTGACTTATTTCTGATTTCCAAGTTCTCTGCAGTGTTCTACGGAAACTTTTACGAATTCATGATACATTGCGTCAAATCCCATAGATTCGATTTTCTCTAATGCTGTTACGGTTGCTCCACCTGGAAGTCTTAATGCTTTTTCAAGATCTGCTAAACTGATATCGGAAGAAAGAATCATCTCTGCGCTTCCTTTCATTGTCTCAGCAAATAAACGTACTGCTGTTTCTGGATTTAATCCAAGTTCTTCTGCTTCTTTTACCATTAAGTTTGCAATGTGATAGAAGAATCCAGGAGCAGAACCGTTAAATGGAAGGATTTCTGCCATCATTCCGTCAGGAATCTCTTCTACAAGACCACAAGATCTTAAGATTGCACATACATTATCTACATCTTCATCTGTACATGCTTCGGAACGAGATACCGCAAATGCACCCTCTCCAACCTGGGAGCTCATGTTAGGCATACAGATAACAACTTTGTGTCCTTTTCCGAGTTTTTCTTCATACCATGCCTGCTCAACACCTGTTACTACAGTTAACATAACCTGCTCTGGTCTGATATTTGCAGCTAACTCATCAATGATAAATCCTACAACCTTTGGTGTTACACCAAGTACAAGCATTTCAGAATTATCAATTAAGTCTTTCATGTTATCAAATGTAGCATATCCTCTTGCTGCATAATCCTTACGAACTTCCTCGTTAATATCGTAGATACCGATTTCAGCAGGATTGTAATCTTTATTCATCTCTGCTCCTCTGTGCATTGCACGAATAATGTTTCCTGCAGCAATAAATCCATAACGTAACATAATCTTTTTCCTCCTGTTTTGCTTTGTATGTTTTATTTAAATTATTGTTTTAACATATTTCTCTGTTGTTTCCGCACACCATTTCATATGTTCTTCATCAGGTACTTCCAGTTCTGCCAACTGATATGGTATACCAAGTTTACGGTAAGTATCTGTTCCAAGTCGGTGATATGGTAATAACTGTAAATAATTTACTCCTGGAAGTTCTCCAAGGAAAGCTCCAAGTGCCTCCAACTCTTCTTTGGAATCATTCACTCCCGGAATCAGCGGTCTTCGGATAACCAGTTTTAATCCTTTGATTCCCTGTCCAGCCCGCCTTATATTGTCGAGGATAATGTCATTTTCCACTCCGGTATACTGTTTATGTTTTACCGGATCCATAATCTTCATATCCACAAAGGCAGTATTAGCACAACCTAAAATTCTTTCGATTTTAAGCCAGTCACCATAAAAGGACGTTTCAATCGCAGTATTGATTCCTTCCCAGCAGGAACGGCGTATAATGTTATAAGCGAAATCCGGCTGTGCGAGAATCTCTCCACCGGATAAGGTTACCCCGCCTCCGGAATGGAAGTAGAAAGGAATATCCTTTCTTACTTCCACCATGACTTCCTCTACCGTCATAACCTGTCCATAGGTAATACTTCCATCAAGAGTTGTCTGAATCTGTTTCTGGAAACTCTCCGGTGTGGAACACCAGCGGCATCTGAGGGGACAGCCTTTTAAAAATACAACGGTTCTCAGTCCGTCTCCGTCAAAGATAGAACTCTTTTCTAATCGGAGTACGGTCCCCTTCATATCCATTCCTTCATAAATGTTATACATCATGTTTATCCTGTTTTAGCCCCAGCTCTCGATTTCTGTACGCTGAATAATATCGTCCTGAATATCTTTTCCTAATTCTACAAAGAATGCAGTGTAACCAGCAACTCGAACAAGAAGGTCTTTGTAGTTTTCCGGCTGTTTCTGTGCATCAATAAGTACTTCTGGATCAATGATATTGTACTGTGTATGGTAAATGTCTAATGTACACTGTGTCTTTAACAATACCATCATGTTATTCAGTCCGCGCTCTCCTTCAAGAAGCTTTGGATCAATCTTTAAATTCATCTGTGTTCCCTGAGTGAAACGTGCATGTGGCAGATTGCTGATAGATTTCAGAAGTGCTGTTGCACCATTTACGTCTGTTCCACCTGTTGCTCCGATACCATCGGCAAGTGGCTGCCATGCTTTACGTCCAAATGGAAGGGCTCCTACGCTCTGCCCGATTGGTACATTACCAGATACAGGAAGCATACCTGCTGTAAGCTTACCAAATGGTGAATTATAGCTTTCAATCTTGTCTACAAGATAATTATAAATCTCACCGGCACAGAAGTCTGCTCTTGGGTCATCATTTCCGTATTTTGGAGCTTCCACACACATCTTATAAACATCATCATATCCTTCGAAATCTGCATCTAATGCTTTACAAAGTTCATCCATTGTCAGTTTCTTTTCATCGTAAACAAGATATTTTACATCGGCTACAGAGTTGATGATATCTGCCTGTCCAATAATGTTGATACCGTTACCTACATTAAATTCTGCCCCGCCGTTTGCGTAATCTTTTCCTGTCGCCATACAGTTTGGATAGGTCAGAGAAAGAGCTGGTACCGGACGGTAATTCTCACTTAAGTAGTCAAGATAAGAGTTCATTGTTGCCATTGTATGTACGAAATGGTCAATCTGCTTCTTGATTGCTGCCATAAAGTCATCAAATGTCTTGAAATCACGAGGATCACCAGTCTGGATAGAAATCTGTTCTCCCGTCTTACGGCTCTTACCGTTGTTCATAACCATGTCTACAACGCCGCCCATGCTGACTTCTCCGATATCTGTATATGATTTCAGACGACCTTCTAAGTTTGTCTCTACACAGCCACATGGCGTCCAGTCCCAAGCCTGCGACAGTGGAACACCTTTATTAAGAAGCATCTTAATACCTGCATCGTCATGATATACGGCCGGCATTGTACGACCCATACGGATACATTCTGCTGCTTTTCTTAAGAAAGAATCTGGATTCTTGGAAATGCTGTAACGTACTGTCATATTTGGCTCTTTTAATGCGGTATCTTCTGTTGCCTGAATTGTCATGTAAGAAAGAGCATTTACTGCATCATTTCCGTACTGGTCAATACCACCGGCACAAACCTGAACGGTCATGTTATAACCTGCGGAGAATGCTGCACTCTCCCCGTCCTGGAATAATCCCATCTCAGCGATCTTAATCCAGAAGCAATCCATAAGTTCCTGTGCCTCTTCCTGTGTCAGTACACCATCTTCAATATCTTTTTCATAGTATTCAATCAAATACTGATCCATACGTCCTAAGTTGTATGAGGAAGCATTCTGCTCCATGAAAATACAGAACTCATATGTCAGCATACTCTGTAATGCTTCGTAGAAGTTACGAGGTGGATTCTCTGGTACATGGCGGTTTACTTCTGCAATCTTTAACAACTCTGCTTTACGTGTCTCATCTTTTTCCTCTACTGCCATCTGCTCTGCAAGATCTGCATGACGGTTTGCTAAAGCGATGATACCTTCTGCTGTAATAATGAGAGATTTGTAGAAAATCATCTGTTTTAATACATCTTCACCATTTGCATCATCTAATGCTGCAAGTTTTTCTTCTGCCTCTTTTTTGATTCCGGAAATCCCTTTACTAAGAAGTGTTCTCCAGCCTGGTGTATTCTCACCATAACCACGGACAAACTTCTTATCTACATATAACATTCCGCCATCACGCATTGTTCTTACATCATCTGGCATCATTGCATTCCAGCGGTCAAGAACACATTTTCCTCTCCAGTAAGGAGCAACTTCTTCCATGAAAAGTTTCTTATTTTCATCGGATAAATAGAATGGGTCATATTTACGTGTGCTGATTGTATCAAGCTCTTTTTCGATTACGGAGCAGGCGGAATCCGGATTTAAAATACCGGCACGTGGTTTAAATGCCACACCACCAACTAACAGCTCGTTATCCTGAATGAAGATTGGTTTATTTTCATAAACTGTTTTCATCGCTGTTGCTTTCTGAATCTGCCAAGGCTGACCTTCCGTTGCCTTAAATCCCTGTGTTACGTAGTACGCATCTAAGATATCCATCTCAACTCTGTGAGACATATAGTTCTCTCTCAGTGCGTTAATTCTCTTCATATACTCTTTTGCCATGAAAGATACCTCCTAATACACTTTCTTTTTTTATTTTTAATTCTTCTTTAATATCAAAGCCTATGCATTCTGCCCACTGACAGTTTCCTGTACTTTCTCTTCTTTTTTCATATGTTTTAAAGAAGTTTCCGGAGCCATAATCTGACATACAACACCACCCACAATGAGGATTGCTGCACATACGCTTAATGTTCCGGTTGCCCCGATACTTTCCATAAGGATTGGAAGTAAGAATGTTCCAAGTGCTGCACCAATACGGCTGAATGCAATGACGATACCAACACCGGTTCCCCTTACACGGTCATCAAATAATTCTGGCGGATATGGCCACTCCATTACAACTGCGATAGACATGATCAACGCAAATGCGGAGAATGCAACAACAGTAACGATGATGGAAATGCTCTGTCCTACAATCATTACAATAAGGGCAATTGCTGCACCGAAGAAAGTAGATGTAAGGAAACGACGTCTTGAAATTCTGTTACATAACCATGTTCCTACAAAAGCTCCTGCCATACAGAATACATCGTATAAAATATTTGATGTATTCGCGTCACCCATGTTAAGCTGTGCGATCAGAATCGGTAAGAAAATACCTACTCCAAAGTAAGGAAATACCTGACATGCATAGAAGATTCCGCCTACTAAAGTATTTTTTCTGTATTTTGGACTGAATAATTCTCCAACAGATACTTTTTCTTCTGCCTCTTTTTTCTCTAAAATAACACCATACTCGGAACCAAGCTTTTTAGTAAGAAGTACATCTGCTTCCTTCGTTCTTCCCACAGAAGCCAGCCAGCTCGGTGATTCTGGAATTCCATTGATAATTCTTAATACTGCTGTTACCGCTCCCGGAATCGCTGATGTAGCAAAAATGATATGATAATCGGTTGCAAGATTTCCCATAACTAATCCTGCAAAGAAGGAAGCTACATAACCAAATGTCCAGAAGATAATAAATCTACTTAAAAATGTCGGTGCTTTCTCAGCAGAAAACCATTCTGAAACAATGGTACTTCCTACCGCATACTCGACTGCGATACAAAGACCAATACCGATTCTCAATGCCATCAACACTCCTACACTGGAAGTAAATAACTGAAGAATTGAGAATAAGGTAAACAATACCATGTCAACAAGTAACAACCTGCTTCGTCCGATTTTATCTGCGATATTTCCGATAAAAAGACTTCCGCCAAGACCAATCAGTGTTCCTGCTCCTAAAAGTCCCACCCAGAAAGTAGTAAGACCAAGTTTATCCTGTGCCTGGGTTACCGCCGTTCCTGCAATTCCCAATGCGTATCCACATGCAATCTGTCCAAGAATGGCACACAGATAAAGCATCGTATGAAACTTCGAATATGGAGCCTCTCTGTAATTCGTTTTCATCTTTCTCCCCTTTACAAATACTTTTTTACTCAACTTTTTCAAGCTTTCAAGCACTTTGTTAAAAACGCAACATTTACGGTCATAATTATAAAACAGCCGCTATCACCTCAACTGTTTTAAAAAATCAACATTGCTGCCAAACGTCCTCAGAACCACTGAAAACGTAGCTTTTACCCGGATATTTTTATGTTCTCTCTGACCTTGTTAAGATTATAACACCCATAGAGACAGAAGTGAAATATCCGAATCGTATGTAACTATTTAAAAAATAAATACTAATTTGTAGATTTCGTGTAGACGAAAAAAGAAATACTACCATATCCCATCTGCTCTGTAGTCGCTGTGTTTAAAATGCTCGTTCGCATCTTAAACACGCTCCGAAGCCGCACCTGGGATATGGTAGTATTTCTTTTTTCTGACTATCTAAATCTACAGTTTAACAACATGGAATGTGCCAGAAGGCTATGATTTTTAATCGGAGAACTGTTTCCCATAAGAAAATAACAGTAAATTAGTAATTTCTAACCACAGACTTCTGGACACTCCCCTTATTCCCATCCAAGATTTAAATACTAAGCTCCATCTGGAGCTAAAGAGCAGAAAACCAGAAATTTAATATAGAAGAAAATGTGATGTCGGAGCGAGTAAAAATGCCGAGCAGGCATTTTCTGCGAAGCGACTATCTTCACATTTTCTTCTATATTAAATTTCTGGTTTTCGTCTCTTTAGTCCA